>JACCDL011371830.1_pt1 | contig 74448 bp, 66 predicted proteins | sample 7441931 | NCBI WGS metagenome assembly JACCDL01 (sample SAMN15323437, study PRJNA562643) | freshwater metagenome | isolation source: river surface water | place: USA:Blue River Watershed | collected 2017-08-16
CAGGCATCGATTCGCTGCTAACAAGCTTTCCGCCGCGCCGAAACTACCCTAAGGGCCAGCCCCATGAGCGAACAGGTTTCCTTCGGCTACGAAGAGGTCTCTCCCGAGGAGAAGACCGAGCGCGTTGGCGCGGTGTTTTCAAGCGTCGCCAAAAAGTACGACGTGATGAACGATGCCATGTCGGTTGGCATGCATCGGCTGTGGAAGGACAAGTTCGTCCGCCGGGTCAAACCCCGCCCGGGCGAGCAGATCCTGGATATGGCCGGTGGTACCGGGGACATCGCCTTCCGGATGGCCGCGCAGGGCGCACAAATTACGGTCTCCGATATCAACCAGGACATGCTGGATGTCGGCATCGAACGGGCAATGGAACGCGGGCTCGACAGCCTGGTCTGGTCACGCCAGAACGCCGAGGAACTGAGCTTTCCCAGTCGCTTCTTCGATGCCTATACCATCGCCTTCGGGATCCGGAACGTGACCCGGATCGACAAGGCACTGGCTGAGGCGCACCGCGTGCTGAAGCATGGCGGTCGGTTCTACTGCCTCGAATTCTCGACCACCGAATGGCCGGGCTTCAAGGAAGTCTACGATTTTTATTCGCACAGGCTGGTGCCGAAGATCGGGCAGGCAATAGCCGGTGACGCGGATTCCTATCGCTATCTGATCGAATCGATCCGCCGCTTCCCGACCATGCCGGAGTTTGAAGGCATGATCCGCGATGCCGGCTTCACCCGCACCAAGGTTGAGCCGATCCTGGGCGGCCTGGTCGCCATTCATAGCGGTTGGAAGATTTGACGTGGATTATGCGATGATCGCGCCCAGCAAAGCTGTGCGCTCGCGCATCACCGGCCCGCTCCCCCGCCCGGCCACCCAGAACCTAGGCTACCCTATGGGTGGCCGGGCGGGGGAGCGGGCCGGTGATGCTCCCGCCGTGAGGCGGGCAAAGACATGACCCGTCCGGCCACGCATATTCTTCGCTTGCTGCGCTGGGGACGGATCCTGGCGAAGCACGGCGCGCTGCGCGGGATCGAGCAAGATCGCAACACGCCGCTACCGGTTAAGCGGCTGTTCCGGCTGGCTCGGCTGGGTACCTTCCAGCCGCGCGTTCCGGACTATGCCGGCGCTTTTCAGGCCATCGGACCCGCGGCGATCAAGTTGGGCCAGACCCTTGCCACCCGGCCTGATTTGGTTGGCGAGGAAGCCGCCTTTAACCTGTTGAGCCTGCAGGACAGCCTGCCGCCGGTTCCGTTTGCTGCGATCCAGGCCGAAATCGAAGCAAGCTTTGGCAAGCCGCTTGAAGCGATGTTCGCCAGCGTTGACCCGGAGCCGATTGGCGCCGCCTCGATTGCCCAGGTCCACAAGGGCGTGACCGCGGACGGCCGCATGGTCGCGATCAAGGTTCTGCGCCCGGGCATCCGCGAGAAATTCGCCGCGGACATCGAAACCTACGAATGGGCCGCCGCCCATCTCGAGGCGCTGGGCGGCGAAGCCTCGCGCTTGCGGCCGCGGCTGGTTATCGCCAACCTCAAGCGCTGGACCATGCGCGAGCTTGACCTGCGGCGCGAGGCTGCTTCGGCCTCGGAATTGGCCGAAGCGATGAAGGCATTTGACGGCTATCGCATCCCCGCGATCGATTGGGACCGGACCAATGGTCGGGTCATGACGATCGAGTGGATCGACGGCATCAAAATCAGCGATCACGCGGCCCTAAAGGCCAGCGGAGTCGATCTGCCTGAACTGGCCAACCGCCTGGTTATCGCCTTCCTTACCCAGGCAATCAGCTACGGTTATTTCCATGCCGACATGCACCAGGGGAACCTGTTTGTGCAGGCGGACGGCACAATTGCCGCAATTGATTTTGGCATCATGGGCCGGATCGATCGCCGTGCAAGGTTCTGGCTGGCCGAGATCCTCTATGGCCTGACCACCGGCAATTATCGCCGCGTGGCGGAAATTCACTTCGAAGCGCAATATGTGCCGAGTTATCATTCGGTGGACGAGTTCGCGACCGCGTTGCGTGCCGTAGGCGAGCCGATGCGCGGGAAACCGGTAAGTGAACTGTCGGTCGGGCAAATGCTCGACGGGCTGTTTGCGATCACCCGCGATTTTGACATGCAGACCCAGCCGCACCTGTTGCTGCTGCAAAAAACCATGGTCATGGTCGAAGGGTTGGCGACCGCGCTCCACCCGGGGATCAACATGTGGGATGTATCCGGTCCCTTTGTGAAGAACTGGATCCGCGACGAGTTGGGGCCTGAAGCCGCGCTAGCCGATCGCCTGCGCGACGATACCGAGACCCTTCTGCGTTTGCCTAGCCTCATCCGACGGCTTGAGGAGCGGTTCCCAGCCAAGGGCGCCGCGCCAGAACCGCCGCCGCTGCCTGATGTGGAACTGATATGGGACCGTCGCCGCCAAAGCAGCCTGCGTCGCTGGAGTGGCTATATCCTCGCCCTGCTGGCAGGTGGCATTGCGGTATGGGGCGCAGGCGTCCTGGGCTGGCTTTGAGCCGATGGACCTTGATTCGCTAATCCTGCACTTCTTCGGGACGCAAGACCCGGCGGAGCTGACCGAAACGGACTATGACCGCGCCCTGGAAAAGCTCAAGATCGCCTTTGGCGTAGAGCGGGAAGTTGGGCGCAAATTCGCGCTGTGGACGCTGATGGAAGCACTGGGCATCGCCCCGCTGCCGGCAGACGCCTTTGCCAAGGAGCCGCTGCTCAAGGCAGCAGCGGAAGACTATCTCAAGGCCGCATTCCGGCTTGAGCGCTTCGGCGAAGACGAAGGCTGATCGCCAAAGCGCCGCAACAGAAAAGGGCGGCAAGGTTGCCCCTGCCGCCCTCATCTAGATCAGCCTTCTGAAGGCCCGAAGGCCCCCGGGCCTCCTCTCCAACTCAGAACTTCGTCCCGGCGCGCAGACCGATCGTGCGCGGGGTGATCGGCACGACATAGGGGCGCTGGTAGCACTGACCGCACTGCACGAAGCGCGAGGACTGGCCCCGTTCGTCGAGCAGGTTGGCGGCAAAGAGCTCCACATTGAAGCTGCTCCACTCAACCCCCAGCGCCAGGTTCACCGTGGTGAATGCCGGAAGCTCGCCAAGCTGGGCTGCCTGGGTCGCCCGGACATCGCCGCTGGCCGAACCCTGGTACGCCACGTTGATCTGGCCATAGGGCTTCTTGTCACCCATTTCGGCCGTGTAGCGCATGGTACCCGAAGCCTTGAACTTCGGCGTGATCGGCAGGCGCGTACCCGAAGGCGACTGGATCGAATTGCCAGCGCCGGTGCAGGTAAAGGTCGGATCGACCGCTGCGCAGAGGTTCTTGGTTGTCTTCGCGTCGGTGTAAGCCCCGGCAACCTGCAGGAACAGCCCGCCGCCGTTATAGCTCAAGTCGGCATCAATCCCGCGGATGCGGGCGTCAGGGCCATTCTTGATCTCGGTGAAGCTGTTCGCGCCAAGGTAGGAGTACTGGAAGTCATTCCAGTTCTGCTGATAGACTGCGCCATTGAAGCGCAGGCCCGGCGCGAGGGTCGACTTCCAGCCCATTTCATAGTTGATCAGGAAGTCAGCATCATAGGGGCCGACATCGGCCCGGCGGTTCACGCCACCCGGGCGGAAGCCCTTGGAAGCCGTTGCATAGACCATCAGGTCGCTGGTGGCCTTCCACGACAGGTTGAAGCGCCATGTAAAACCATCATCCTTCACACGGACCGGGTCGACGCTCGAACCGTTCCAGACGCCAAGGTTGCTGCACGGGGTGCCGTCCACCGCACCCGGGAACAGCGTGACGCCGGGCGTCCCCGCAACGGGCCGCAGGCGCGAGCCAGTGGTGGTGAAGCAACCGGCAACACCCGTGCGCGAGCTGCCTGCGCCATTATAGGGGGTGTCGCTAAAGTTGCCGCCCGGGTTGCGCCCAAAGCCGAAGAACCCGATCAACGTATTGTCGAACTTGTAGGCCCGGACCCCGGCGGTCAGGGTGACGTTCTGCAGCAGATCATAGCTCAGTTCGCCGAAAGCCGCATAGTCGCGATCAATGCGTTCCTGCTTGGTCAGCCAAAGCGTGCCGGGCGAACCATTGACCGAAACCTGCGGACCAAGATTGGCAACCTTGTAGTCCTGGAAAATGTCGTTCGACTGGCGCTGGTAGAACAGCCCGCCGACAAACCGCAGCGGCTGGTCAGCCGGCGAGGCAACGCGCAGTTCCTGGCTCAGCTTCTTGAAGTGATCGCTGCCAATCACCTTCTGGCGCGGGTCGATGTTGCGGCCCAGCGAATCGAGGAAGTAGAAGTAACCGGCCAGACCGCCCGACGAAGCATAAAGCGAGTCATAGGCTTCCGAGTAGTCGGTATAATCGCTTGAGCTGTCGCGCTTGCGGTCAAGGTAGGCGCCAGCATAGGTTACGTCCCAGCTGCCCAGCTTGCCTTCGATCGTCAGCGCGGCCTGAACCCACTTGTCGTTCAGATATTCCGGCGCAAAGCGCTGCAACTGCAGATCGCCGACGCTGGGATCGTAAGCGTAAGAGCCCTTGCTCTTCATCTGCTGGTAGGTGACCGCAGGCGTCACTGTCCAGCTATCGTCCAGATCGACCTTGAGCGCGGCGCGCGCACCATAGGTTTCGGTCTTGTTGTAGTTCTCGGCAACGAAGGCCGAATTGCTGACGCAGAACCCGCCGGGCTGCGGCAGGAAGCAACGGCTACCCGCGACGTTGTCGATGTAACCGGCATCCCGCTGATAGAAGCCGACCACGCGCAGGGCCGCGCTGTCACCCAGCGGGGCATTGATCATGCCATCGAACTTGCCGCCAAAATTGCCGCCTTTGACAGTGTTGATCTCACCATCAACCGAGCCTTCGAACCCGGCTGTGCTGGGCTTGTTGGTGATGATGCGGATCGTGCCAGCCTGCGACGAGGCGCCATATAGCGTGCCCTGCGGGCCAGAGAGGCTTTCAATCCGGGCGATGTCATAGATATGGACGTCAAGGTTGCCGCCGATTGTGGTGACCGGCTGTTCATCAAGGTAGACGCCAACCGAGGGCAGCGAGCCCGAGTGGTTGCCGTCCCCGCCCGAGGCGACGCCGCGCATGTAGACCACGTTGGTCCCCGGCGTGCCGCCCGACTGGAACGAGACCGAGGGGAGTTGCTGGGCATAGCCCTTGAAGTCAGAGATGTTGAGCTGTTCAAGCTTGGCCGTGCCGAGCGCCTGGATCGAGATCGGCACGTTCTGGAGGTTTTCCGAACGCTTTTGCGCGGTCACCACGATTTCGTTGGCATCAGCCTCAGCGGCTTCCTGGGCCAGGGCCGGCATGGCAGTCAGCGCGGTGGAAGCAAGCAGCAATGCACCCGCTGTGCGACGAATAGTAAATGTCATGGGCACCCCATCCAATGAAATCTTCGGCAACTTGTGAATCCCCTATTCGCTGCGGTCAAGTGTAACGCAAATTGAGGGGGGCAATCGCCTGCCTGAGTGACAGAATTACCACGCCTCGGGATTGTCCGGATATGCCGCCAGAACCGGACCCAGTGCGGCCTTGAGCGGCCCAAGCCAAGGTTCGAACGGCACGTGGGCCTCGGTCCCTTCACGAAAGATCGGACGGCGGACCTGTTCGGAGCTGGGCGTGCGCACAGCGCGTTCGGTGCGGTGGAATTCAAGGCAGGCCGGCTCAAACGCGAGACCGCAATAGTCGAGCAGGGCGCGCACTTCGGCCTCGGTATCCTCAACCATGTTTTCGTAGATCACCCGGTGCACCCGCCCTGGCCGGACCCGGTCAAGATGAGCCATCAACCGCACGTAATCGCGGTAATACCGGCCCATTTCTTCCAGGCCGTAGGCAAAGGCCTGGCCACGCGCGAAGTGCTGCTTGAAGTTGGAAAAACAGCAACCCAGCGGATGGCGACGCGCATCGACGATCTTGGCCCCGGGCAGCGCCAGCATGATGAACACCGCATGCATCCAGTTGTTCGGCAGCTTATCGATGAAATACGGCCGCTCAGTCTTGCGCTGGATGCGCGTGCGCCTGAGAAATTCCTCGCCGCGCCGCGCCAGTTGCTCGGCAGTCAGGCCCGGCAGGCTGAGCGGATAGTTGCCCTCTCGCCGCGCCAGGGCAGGGATATCGGGCAGCTCGGTCGTGCCCTCAACCAGGCTGTGGCTGGAGAGGATCTGTTCGACCAGGGTCGATCCAGCACGGGGCATGCCCAGCACAAAGATCGGATCGGGCGCATCACAACCATGCCCAGCGCGTTCTGCGAAGAATTCGGGTGTGGCAATTTCGATCAGGCGATCGACGAAGCGGGCGGTTTCATCCGCATCGTAATCAAGCTCGGTGCGGCGCAGGGCATTGCCCGCGGCATAGTGGGCGAAGCTCGCCTCAGCCTCGCCGCGGTCCTCCAACGCCTTGCCCAGCGCGAAGTCGAGGTGGAAGCGATCTTCCCTGGCCACCCCGCCCTGTTCGAGCGCAGCCTTCATCGCCGCGATATCGATATCGGTGAACTTGACCGTCTTCAGGTTGGCAAGGCTCCACCATGCCTCACCCAGCGTCGGCATCAGTTCGATCGCCTGGCGATAGGCCGCGATCCCTTCGTCCAGCCGCCCAACCGTCTTCAGCATGTGCCCAAAGCTCATCCACACGCGCGGCTGGTTTGGCGCCTGCGCCAGCACCCGTTCGTACAGGGTGATCGCCTCGTCGAACTCGCCAATCCGGCCCAAGGCAGCAGCCTGAAGGTTGGCGTGGCCGGGATTGTCCGGCTCTTCCTCCACCACCCGGTTGAGTTCGGCAATGGCATCGGCGGGGCGGTTCTGGCGGTATAGCACCAGGGCAAGATTGGCCCGCGCCGGGGTGAAGGCCGGGGCCAGTTCCAGCGCGCGGCGCAACAGGTTTTCGGCGTCGTTATAACGCCCGATCCGGCCCGCCAGCTCAGCAAACAGCCGGATTGCGAAGACATCCAACGGGTCTTCCTTCAGGTGGGCGCGCAACAACGGTTCGGCGACCGGCAGGTCGTTCTCGTTCATGGCCATGGCGGCCTGGATCAGCCGTGGGTGATAGCGCCCGGACCGCGCAAGCCAGGATTGGGTGGTGACGTTGCTCATGCTGTGCGCAAGAAACATGGTGACGCGGCGCGATCAAGCGATAGTCTGGGCTGGGAAGGGGATAAGCATGAGCCAGGACAATCGTCCGTTCGGAATCTGGACCGCCGCCGCGCTGGTGGTGGGTTCGATGATCGGCGCGGGCATTTTCGTCCTGCCAGGCCAGTTGGCCCCCTTCGGCTGGACCGGCCTCGCCGCCTGGATCGCCGCGGGGCTGGGGGCCATGGCCATTGCTCTGGTGATCGCCGACCTGACCGCCACCATGCCGGAAGAGCCAGGGCTGATCGCCATCTGCGGCCGGGTTATTGGACCACTTGCCGGGGTGCTGCTGGGCTGGTCCTACTGGATCAGCCTCTGGTGCGCGACGGCCGTGGTGGCGACGACTGCAGCGAGTTACCTTGGCGCGCTCTGGCCTGGATTGAGCGAAACGCCGCTGCGAACAGCCTTGGCCGGAAGCTTGATAGTCCTGTCAATCACCGCCTTGAACCTGCGCGGCGCGCGGGCAGCCGGCCAGTTCCAGGTGGCGACCACGGTGCTAAAACTGCTCCCGCTGATCGCGGTCGTGGTCATTCTTGGCGGGCTGGTTTTCGCTGGCGGAGGACAATTCTCGGTTGACCGACATCCGCCGTTTGCCAGTGCGCAGCTGACCCCGGCGTTGACGCTGGCCTTCTTTGCCATCCTCAGCTTCGAAACCGCCAGCATGGTGACCGAGCGGGTCCGCGACCCGGCACGCAATGTGGTCCGCGCAACCCTGATTGGCCTAGCCGCAACGATTGTCCTCTACGTGGTGGTCTGCATGGGGATCATCCTGGCCCTGCCGACTGAAGCGCTAGGAGCCTCATCCGCGCCTGTCGCCTATTTCGTCGAGCGGTTCTGGGGTTCATGGGCAGGCAGCGCGGTGGCCTTGCTGACAGCCGTTTCGGGCATCGGCTATGTCAATTCCGCAGTCTTGCTGCAGGGCGAGCTGCCACTAACCGCCGTGCGCGGCGGCATGTTGCCCGGCTGGATCGCTCCTACCAACCGGCATGACGTGGCCGTTGCCCCGATGACACTGGGCAGTCTGTTCTCGGTGCTGCTGATGATCGGCGGGGCCACCGGGATCGGTGCCAAACTGCTGGACTTCATGCTCCGCCTGACCACTGCCGCCGCGATCTGGATCTACATCGGCGTCGCGGTATCCGCGCTGATGCTGGGGCGCCGCCAGATCATGGCTGCGATCAGCATCGGCTTCTCGCTGTGGGTGCTGTACGGTGCGGGGCTGGAAGCGGGCGGACTGGGGATCGTCCTGATCCTGCTAGGCTTCCCGCTTTACCTCGCCACGCGCCGCTTCAGCTCCGCAGCAGCTTCCTGATCAGCGGACGGTCGGCCAGGATCGCCTGGGCCGCGTTGTGGCCCGGTGCACCGGTCACCCCGCCGCCGGGATGCGTCCCGGCGCCGCACATGTACAGACCCTTGATCGGCCCGCGATAGTCACCATGCCCCAGCACCGGACGCGCCGCCCACAGCTGGTCGAGCCCCATAGAGCCGTGCATGATGTCGCCGCCGATCAGCCCGAACTTGCGTTCAAGATCCAGCGGCGAGTGAACCTGCGTCGCGATAACGCTTTTCTTGAAGTTGGGCGCGTGATCATTGACCGTATCGATGATCAGGTCGGCCACCTTGTCGCGATGCTTGTCCCAGTCCACCGCCGGATCGAACTGTTGGCAGAACAGGCTCGCGACATGCTGGCCCGGTGGGGCAAGGCTATCATCAACCGTGCTCGGGATCATGATCTCGACAATCGGCTTCTTCGACCAGCCATGTTGCTGGGCATCGATGAAGGCCTGATCCATGTAATCCATGCCCGGGGCGATCATGATCCCCGCGGTGTGGTGCTCTGCCCGTTCCTTGCCCGGCAGCACTGCGAAGTCTGGCAGCTCTGACAGGGCAACATTCATCCGGAAGGTGCCCGAACAGGTCTTGAAGCCTTTGATGCGGCGCTGGAAGTCCTCATCGAGGTCGCTCTGGTCAACCAGCTGGCGATAGAGCAGCGCCGGACCGGCGTTGGAGGCAACGATCGGTGCCACGATCTCTTCGCCGCTTTCCAGCTTCACGCCCTGGACCTTGCCATTGTTCACCAGCACCTGTGCAACCGGCGCTTCAAGGCTGATCTCAACGCCCTGGTCTTCGCAAGCCTTGGCCATGGCCTGGGTGATCGCCCCCATTCCGCCAACCGAATGGCCCCAAGTGCCCAGCTTGCCGTTCACTTCGCCGAACACATGGTGCAGCAGGACATAGGCCGAGCCCGGGGTCGAAACCCCGGCATAGTTGCCAACCACGGCATCGAAGGCGAAGGCGGTCTGGATATAGTCATGCTCGAACCAGCCATCGAGGAACTGGCGCGCCGACTTCGTAAAGATATCGAGCAGGTCACGCTGGACCGACAGGTCCAGGTTGGCCATCGGCCAACCCTGCCTCGCCGCCGCGATCAGCGATTGCAGCCCGCCCCCAACATTGGGCGGGATCTGCATGCTGAGATCGCGCAGCACGTTGGCCACCTTTTCCAGCGCGGCGTCGTACTTCGGGTAAGCCGCAGCATCCTTCTTGGAGAAGCGCGCGAATTCCGCCTCGGTCCGGCCCGGTCCGCCACCCAGCTTCAGGTAATCGTTTTCAAACGGGAAGAAGTTGCTGATCGTCCGCTCGATCACGCGGTAGCCGTAATCGTGCAGCCGCATGTCAGCGATTACCTGCGGGCGCAGCAGGCTGACCGTGTAACTGGCGGTCGAGTTGCGAAAGCCGGGGTGGAACTCCTCGGTCACCGCTGCGCCGCCAACAACATGGCGCCGCTCCAGAACCCGCACCCGCATACCCGCCTTGGCAAGGTAGAAGGCGCAGGTCAGGCCATTGTGGCCACCACCGATGATCAGGGCGTCATAGGTCTTCGTCATTATTTGCTCCAGCCCGGTGCGGGCGCGAAGGGTTGGCGGGCTTCGGGAATTAGCGTGCGGATCTTACGGGCGAAGCTGCGCAGGCAGACCTCGCTCTTGCCAATTGGACCGGTGCCGTAGGTCTTGCTCTGCATGCCCTGCTGAACGCGGCTGATCAGCCAGGTATCCTCGGCATTGACCACGCGGTTGATCCGCCAGTTGGCATAGCGCGTCAGCTTCATCTCGCGCCGGCTATCAGGCAGGGCATAGGCCACTTCGCGCAGCAGGCATTCGGTGGGCGAAATCGGCAGCCACTGCATGAAATCGATCTGGTCGGCATAGATATCAAAGGCCATGTTCGGCCAGAGCTTGTAATAGAGCCAGCGCCCGTGGGCTTCCTCGGGCAGGTGCTCCACCCGCGGCAGGTGGCTGCGATAGAATCGCTCCCAGAAGTTCTGCTTCTCGTTCTTTACTACATCCCCATAAAGCCGGTCTGCCCAACCATGATCCTCGATCCGGTAGGTCTTGCCGACCAGCCGGGTCAGGCCATCATGGGCAACCGGTATATGCAGGTTGTCAGAATAGTTATCGCCCACGTTCTTCCAGTTGACCTTGCGCGGGCGGAGCCGGACCGGGGCCATCCGCTCCATCTCGGCAAAGCGGTACTGGCTGACCTCAGCCTCGAACGGTGCCATCATTTCGTTCACAGTCGGGAACCCGCCTGGGGCCAGGTTGACGAAGACAAAGCCGTGCCAGGTTTCGGTGACAACCGGAACCAGGCCATTCTCCTCCAGCCTTAGCGCCGGGTATTCGCTTTTCATCGGCACGCCCGAGAGGCGCCCGTCAGTCTCAAAGGTCCAGGCATGATAGGGGCAGACGAGCTTTTTCGCGCAACCCATCGGCCCCTCAACCAGCCGCATCGCCCGGTGCCGGCAGACATTGGTGAAAGCGCGAACCTGGCCGTCATCACCGCGGATCACGATCACACTTTCGCCCAGATAGTCGATCGTCTGGTAATCGCCGGGCTTGGGGATCTCGTTCACGTGGCAAACGATTTGCCACGACGGGCGGATCACCCGCTCCATCTCAAGGTCAAAAAACTCGCGGTCGTGATAGATCCAACCCGGCAAGCTGAAATCGGCATCGGGATCGACTTCGGGCCCGTCGATCTTGGCGACGATCGCTTCCAGCTTACCCACGTGCGACTCCCTCAATGCTTGTTGGACGCTCGTACAACAAGTGCTAGGATGCGGCAAGTGACCACCCCACCCGCCTTTCGCCGGTCTGAACCCGATGCCCGCCGCCTCAGCCTAATCGAGGCCTGCGCCCGCGTGCTGGCGCGTGAAGGAATCGCCGGGGCAAGCGTGCGGACCATTGCGCTGGAAGCAGGGGTCTCGGCCGGGCTAGTCGGGCACTACTTTCCTGGTATCGATGCGCTGATCGCAGCGACCTATTCCCACACCGGTGCCCGTGTTGATGCCGCGCTGACCGCAGCCATGCAGGCCGCAGGACCGGCCCCCCGGGCCCACCTGCAAGCTTTCGTCACAGCCAGCTTGGCCCCGCCGATAGCCGACCCGGAATTGCTCGCGACCTGGATCGCCTTCTGGAGTCTGGTGCGCGCCCGCCCTGAAATCGCCGCGCTGCATGACGAGCAATACGGCGGCTTCAGGACCCAGCTTGAGCACCTGCTGGCCGACTGCGGCCTGCCCACCGGCCGGTTGCGTGCGACGGCTATTGCCATCACCGCGCTGGTTGACGGGCTGTGGTTGGAACTGTGCCTCTCGCCACACGAGCTGGCGGCGGAAGAAGCCGCCGCCATTGCCCGCGATGCGCTGGTCCAGCTTACTGCCGAATTTACTTCGACAGGGCCGGCAGCAGGCTGAAGTAATAGATCAGGCCAGGGCGAATATTGCGGAGTTCAACCCGTTCATTCAGTCCGTGCGAGAAATCATCGCTGTCCTTGATGAAGACCGGGCTGATGCCATAGCTCGGCACGCCTTTGGCGCGGTACCACATCGAATCGGTAGCGCCCGAGCTTTGCGCCGGGATCACCGGCACCTTGGGCCAGGACGCGGCCATCGCCTTTTCCACCGCGGCCACATAATCGCCACGCATCGGCGAGGCATCGCTTTCGGTTGCGGTATCGCCGGTCACATCGGTGAACTTCACTTCCGGCACGCCCGCCGCCTTTTGCAGTTCGGCAATGATCTGGGCGCGGGTATGGCCGGGGAACACGCGGCAGTTGACGTTGGCCGTGGCCCGCTGCGGCAGGGCATTCACGGCATGGCCGCCATGAACCATCGTCGGCACACAGGTCGTGCCAACCTTGCCCACATAGCCGGTGCTGGCGCGCAGAGTTGCGACCGCCGCCTCATCGTTCACGTTCGCGGCAAAAGCGCGCATGGCTGCCGCCAGTTTGGGATCGCTTTCGAACTGGGCGGCCTTTTCGAAATAGGCCTTGGTCAGCGGGTTCTGTTCTGCCTTGAACCGATAAGCGCCGATCTTGGCCAGGGCCTGCGAAAGCTGGGCAATTGCATTTTCAGCGCGAGGGGCAGAACTGTGCCCGCCGGGGTTGGTCACTTCCAGCTGGATGTCGACATAGGTCTTCTCTGCCCCATCCCAGGTCCAGTACAATGGTGTGCCGGTGGCCTCGTCCAGCGCCCCGCCCGAGCCATCGGTGTTGAGCACCATTTCAGCATGGGCAAAGCGATCAGCCAGGATCCGGCCGGTCTTCATCGTCGTTTCCTCGTCGCCCGAGAAGGCGATGACGATCGTGCGCTTTGGCTTGTAGCCGGCCTTGCGCAGTTCCATCAGCCCAACCATTGCCAGCACTTCGGAGAACTTCTGGTCGCTTGCGCCGCGGCCATAGAGGTAACCATTCTCCACCACCGGCGTGAAGGGATCGCGGGTCCAGTCTTTGGGGTTGGCTTCAACCACGTCCATGTGACCAGAGATCACCAGCGGCTTGAGCTTGGCATCGCTGCCCTGCCAGGTTGCAACCAGATAAGCCGTATCGTCGATCGGGGTGATCTCGATATCCTTCTCTGCCCAGCCAGCCCCGAGCAGCGCCCGCTTGTAAAGCTGGGCCACCTCGGCAGTCTTGTTGCCCTCACCCTGGACCGAACGAAGCGCGATCGCCTGCTTCGAAAGGTCCAGCACCTGCGCCTCGGCCGCGGCACTCGGTGCCTTGGGCGGAGCAGCCAGCACTGGGACGGAAACGGCGGCGGCAGTGGCGGCAAGCAAGAGGGCGGTGCGACGCATGGGCAAATCTCCTTTGCGCTGTTGCCTAGAGCAACGATCCGGGCTTGGGAACTGCCGACTGGAAGGCTGCGGGAACCAACCGCCTAAGGCCTTGGTTATGACCGGCAATGCGGGCAGAGGTGGCGCCCCGAATCGCAAGGGAGGGAAATTCATGCATGCTCCAGCTCCACCGCATTTGGCGGTCGGCCGCCCGCTGCGCGTCATGCTTTTGCTCGCCAACTGGGTGGGAGGCGGGGCTGAACGCGTGGCCGCGCACGTCGTCGCCAGACTCGATCCGGAACGGATCGACGCCCGGCTCGGCTTGCTCCACACCCGCGGACCTTATCTGGATATGGTTGCTGAAGACCGGGTGGTGGTGCCCGCGCAGCCAGACCGCTTTGCGCACTTCGGCCTGCCCAATCGCGAACTGTTTACCGTGGGAACGATCGTCGGCGGCGCAATCAATGCACCCCGTGCATTCCGCAAGATGATCATAGATCACCGCCCGGATGTGGTGATGAGCTTTCTAAAGGGCACCGCAATCCTGACCTACCTGGCGCTGATGGGGTTGGGACCGCGACGTCCGCGCTGGATCGCGCGCGAAGGCAACAACGTGCTTACCCTGGCCGAATACGAATCCCCCAACCCCGCTGCGCGCCGTGCATCTTTGGCGCTAACGCGAAAGGCCTATGCCCGCGCGGACGCGGTTCTGGCCAATTCAAGCGATATGGCCGCCGATCTGATCGGCGATCTGGGGATCGCACCGGATCGCATGCATACGATCAACAACCCGATCGATATCGCACTGATCCAGCAGGCGGCTGGGCAGCAGGTGGCGGGCAAGCCAAACCGGCCCTACATTCTCTCGGCCGGCCGGTTGGAATACCAGAAGGCGCACGAAGTGCTGATCCGGGCGTTCGCCGCCAGCCGGGCCTGGCGCAGCCACGCCCTGGTCATCCTTGGCAAGGGCAGCCTGATCAACGACCTGCACCGGCTGGCCGCACAGCTGGGCATTGGCGAGCATGTCCGCTTCATCGGCTTCGTCGCCAATCCCTATGCCTGGATGGCTCAGGCGGACCTGTTTGTTCTGTCGTCGCGCTGGGAAGGCTTCCCGACGGTGGCCGCCGAAGCCCTGGCTTGCGGCACTCCGTTGCTGATGACGGACTGCAAATTCGGTCCGCGCGATGTGATTGAACCGGGGATCAGCGGCGAACTGGTGCCGGTCGATGATGTCGACGCCATGGCCCGCGGCATAGCCGATTTAATCGCCGCGCCCGAACGCCGCGCAGCCTTGCGCGAAGCCGGCCTGGCCCGGGTTCAGCGCTTTGCGATTGAGGCGATGGTAGAGCAATACGCCAAGCTGTTCGAAAAATTCGCGCCGGTTCCGGCACGTTAACCCTTGCCCGCTATCCAGTCCCGCAAAGAAACGCCGCCAGCATTGCAGTGGCGCTTGGCGACCTTTTAGCGAGACTGCAGGCTCTCGCAGATTCGGATTTGAGGGCGCATCGGTAATGAAGCTTGGGTTCTTGGCAGCCGCAATCGCCGCGTTCTTGGGGCTGGTCGCCGCCGCCGGTTACTTGCTGATCGAGGCTACGCCATCGCTGGCAACGACAGTGGTGAAGCAACCGGATGCATCTTTCACCGAACCGGCGGGCAATCCCTTGGCCGGCCCGGACTTTGCCCGCGCGGACGCGGCGCCGACGGCTGTCCCCGGCCCGGCCCCCAGCAAAGCACCGGCAATGGCGTCGGAACCGGCAGACATGGTCGATCCAGCGGCCAACCCACCCCAGCCAGTTGCAACTGCACCCCGCGATGACCAGTTCGTAATCAAGCGGATCCTGCCAATCAACGGCCCTATCCGCTACGGTGAATGGCACTGGGACGAAAGCGGTGCACCTGCCAAAGGGGCGCTGGTGATGACCGTGGACCTTGAGGCACGGGTCCTCTCCGTCTTTCGCGGCGGGTATGAAATTGGCGCAACGGCAGTCCTGCTGGGCACGCAGGAAAAACCGACCCCGCTGGGGAAATTCCCCGTCATCTGGAAGAAGGCCGATCACTATTCGCGCACCTACGATGGCGCGCCAATGCCATTCACGCACCGGCTTACCAACGATGGCATCTCGATCCACGGAACCAAGGTGGAGAAAGGCTATGCCAGCCACGGCTGCATCGGCGTACCGAATGGTTTCGGCAAGAAGCTGTTCGCCGTCACCAAGCTGGGCGACGTAGTTTATATCACCCGCGGCAAGCGCATCGGCAAAGGAGACTCGCTGGTCGGCAGCTGACCCTCAGGCCAGCCCCGTCCCCAGGCTGCGCGGGGTGGCATCGCCGATCTGGCTGCCACCATCGATGTCCAGGATCGTGCCGGTGATATAGCGCGCCGCATCCGAACAGAGGAATACGGCCCCCTCGGCGATTTCCTCGACCTCGCCCCAGCGCTTCATTGCGATCCGGTCATAATGCTTCTGGCGTGAGCTATCGTCCGGCGCGAGCCGCGCCATGCCTTCGGTATTGGCGATCGGGCCCGGCGAAATGCCGTTAACGCGAACATCCGGCCCCCATTCCAGCGCCAGCACGCGGATCAACTGGTTGATCCCGGCCTTGGCCGCGCAGGCATGGGCCTGCAGCTGGACGGCATTCACTGCTTGGCCCGCCGTGATCGCAATCAGCGACGCGCCGGGCACGTTGAGCAGATCGTGACAGCCGCGGAACACGTTGAATGTGCCGTTAAGGTCAATATCAACCACGGTCTTGAAGGCATTGGCGCTCATCCCCAGCACCGGGGCCAGGAAATTCCCCGCCGCGCCGGAAATGACGATGTCCATCAGCCCAAATTCGTTGCGAACGTGCTCCATCGCCGCACGGATCGCGCCATAGTCACGCACGTCGGCAGAGAGACCGATCGCGCCATGGCCGATTTCCGCAGCGGCATTGGCGGCCTTTTCCGGGTTGCGGCCGCAGACCGCGACCTTGGCGCCCAGCTCGGCAAAGCGCTTGGCGATACCCAGATTGATGCCCGACGTACCCCCGGCGACAAAGGCAACCCTGCCTTCCAGCAAGCCATCACGGAATGGCGATTGGGTCATGTTGGTCGCTCCTTAACGCGGGGCCATGCGGATCGCGCCGTCAAGGCGGATGCACTGGCCGTTGAAATAGGTGTTGCGCGCCAGTTCCAGCGCCAGGCTGCCGAATTCCTCCGGCTTGCCGAGCCGCTTGGGAAACGGCACCGACGCTGCGAGGCTTTCGAGCACCTGCGGCTTGGCGCCGAGCATCAGCGGAGTGGCAAAGATGCCCGGCATGATCGCGTTGACGCGGATGCCCAGATCGGAAAGATCCCGCGCCATCGGCAGGACCAGGCCGTTCACCCCGGCCTTGGCCGAGCCGTAGATCACCTGGCCGATCTGCCCGTCCTGCGCTGCGACCGAAGCGGTCAAGGTGATGCAGCCGCGCTCGCCATCTTCCAGCGGCTCAAGGCCGGCCATGCCTTCGGCCGAGATCGAAGCGATGCGATACGAAGCAACGAGAATGCCTTGCACGCCATATTCGTAATCCGCGGTCGAGAGGCGCTTCAGCTTTCCTGCTTCCTTGTCGAAAGCAATCGTCTTGCCGCGGCGGCTGGTCATTGCACAGTGGACAGTGATCCGCTCCTGCCCGTGCGCCGCGCGCGCTTTTGCAAAGCCGGCCACGACCGATTCCTCGGACGTAATGTCGACATGGCAGAACAGGCCGCCAATCGCCTGCGCGACTTCCTCACCCTTTTCGCTGTTCACATCGAAAATCGCGACCTTCGCGCCGGCGGCGGCCAGTGCCTCTGCCGTCGCACGGCCGAGGCCCGATGCGCCGCCCGTCACCACTGCCGCAATGCTCGAATCGATCTTCATTTGACTCTCCCTTTAATCGCGCGATTAATGCCGGGAGAGCAAGTGGGCGGCAACCCCCACAGAAAGACCAATTGGCCCGCAAAGAGAGCGAATGCAGAAGCCATGACCCACACAGTTGACCTTTTCTGGTCGTTCCGTTCGCCGTATTCCTACATCGTGGTGCCCAAGCTGCTGGAGCTAGAGCGGGATTGGGACGCGAAGGTAAATGTTCGCCCGGTCCTGCCGATCGCGGTGCGTCAGCCGGATTTCTTCGCCCAGGCCGACCCGCTGTGGTTTAGCTATCTTATGCGCGATTGCGTCCGTAGCGCCGAATATGCCGGACTGCCGCTGCGCTGGCCGCGCCCCGATCCGGTGGTGATGGACTATGCGACGCGGACCTATCCCAAGGAGCAGCCCCATATCCACCGGCTGACCCGCCTCGGCGTGCTGGCCGCAGAGCGCGACATCGGCCTGCCCGTGCTGCGCGCAATCAGCCACCTGATCTGGTCGGGCGAAACCGACAGCTGGCACGAGGGCGATCACCTGGCCAAGGCATTGGCCGGCATCGGCTGCGATCTTGCCGAGATGGATGCCGTGCAGGCAGCAGAGGCTGCCCGCCTTGACGAGGTAATCAAGCAGAATGAGGCCGACCAACGCCTTGGCGGCCACTATGGCGTGCCGCTGATGGTCTATGCTGGCGAGCCGTTCTTCGGGCAGGACCGCTATGACCAACTGGTCTGGCGGATGCAGCAGCAGGGCTTGTCAGCGCGGGGTTAGCCGCGCCGCGCAGGGGCCTTCAAGAAGCTCCACCCTTCCGGAAGCGGACGTGCCACAAGATTGCCGATCGAGGCCGGCTGCCGCGCGACCAGGCTATCAAACAGCCGCGCCACGGCGCTGCCGCGCGGGGTATCCCCATCAAGTTCGGTCACGATCCGGGTGAGGATCCGCAGCGCAATAGCCCGCGGTGCCTGCGGGCGATAGACCAGCCCCATCGGTGCGCGCGTAACCGCTTCCTGCCATTCCCGCGCAGCCGCCCATTCCAGCGCGGCATCGGCATCTGCGAGGTGCGCAGCGCTGGCAGAGAGGGCGGGCACGTCCAGCCAATCCGCTTCGGCCAGCACCTTGCGAATGCGCGCACGGTCGAACCGATCGTCCGCATTTGAGGGATCGTTGGCAGCAGTGATTCCCAATTCAGCGACCACTTGCCCCAGTTCGCTGCGGCGCCATCCAAGCAGCGGACGAATGAGCGGCAACCGCGTTTGCGGCACCAGGCCGCGCTCGCGCACACCGGCCAGCCCCGCCACGCCGCTGCCCCGGTTAAGCCGAAGCAGCAGCGTCTCGGCCTGATCGTCCGCATGGTGCGCCGTGGCGAGCGCGGAAAGTTCATTGGCTGACATCCACTCAGCCAAGGCCGCATAGCGCGCCGCCCTCGCCTCGGCTTGGACATTGCCTTCGGCCACAGTCACCGACAGCGTAACGTGGGGCACGCCCAGCTGCGCGCAGAGCGCGGCAACCAGTGCGGCTTCGTCAGAAGCGGCTGCACGGAGGCCATGATCGACTGTCGCCGCAGCGATCCGGCCAGGCACCGCTGCATGGGCCAACAAGAGCAGGGCCAGACTGTCCGGCCCGCCCGAAACGGCAAGGCCCAGTGTGCCCTCAGCTGGCAACAGCCGCGTCAGATCCGCTACGAAGCGGCCAGTCAGATCGGCCGGAAGCTCAATCGCAGTTAAGCCCGGCGCGAGTAGCATCATACTGGCTCTTGAGGCGGCCGGCGGCATCGCGCGGGAACTCGTCTACGAACTGGGCCAGAGCGATGCAGGCGCGGCCCGTATCCTTCTGGCGCTTGGTCGCCTCGGCCAGGAACAGCACAGAGTCTGCAGCGCGATCGCGGAACTGCTGGTCCTTGTAGTTTTCGAGGAACCAGCGCTGCGCCTCTTCAGGCTTGCCATCATCCAGCAGCGAACGACCAAGCAGGTTGCGGGCGAACGAACGGCGGGTATGCCGCGGGTACTTTTCAAGGAACAGCTTCAGCTGCTGCTGCGCCTCGGGATAGAACTTCGCTTCCCACAGGCGGAAGCCATAAGAATATTCGTCATCCCCGGCATCGTCGGTCTTGGGCTTCTCGATGGCCTTGATCGCGGCGAGCCGCGCGGCCGAGGGAACGGCTGGCTTGGCGGCTGGCTTGACCGCAGCTGGCTTGGGCGCAGCCGGTTTGGGAGCGGCGATAGCCGTCGGCGTCGAAGTGGCTGCTGCGGGTAGAGGCGCCGAAGCCCCACCGGTCATTGCGGCAAGGTTGCCACTGGTCGTCGCGCCGTTGGTTGCGGTGACAGCACCGGTGGAGGCAGGTGCCGCAGCTTCGGTGGGCACAGCGGCAACCGCGGTCGGCGCAGGCGGGGTCAGAGCAGCAACCTTTGCCTCAAGCTGGGTCAGCTTATTGCCGTTCTCTTCCTGCTGGGCAGTAAGGCGGGCGAGTTGCGCTTCAATCGCATCGACGCGAACCAGCAGGTCAGCTACCGGGGTGCTTGCCGGCGTACCGGCGGCCGCCGCAGTCGGCTGGCCTGGCTGGGCGAGCGGAGCAAAGAACTTGCCATCTCCGCCCGGGAAGACTTGACGCTGCAACGCCCGCACTTCGGCTTCCAGCTTGCGAACCCGGGCTTCCGCATTCGGGTCGGTTGCCGTGCTCTGAGCGATCACTGGCGCTGCCAGAGCCACAGCCAATGCGGCCCAGAGGGGGCGGTGCAGTGCAACAAGGGTCTTCATAAGCCTTTTCCCATTCAAGCGAGCGGCATTTGCGGCAAGCGCCCGGCATTTCTACCGGTGTTTTTACCGACATAGCCGCTTCAAATCAGTCCTGTCGAGCGGTTAGCCTTGGCTATCCGCAGTTACAGGCACTGTCTCATTGCCAGGCAACGGGGACGGCGTAGCTGCGGGCGGGGTCACGGCTGGAACAGCACTGTCATCCCCTGGCGGGGCCTTACGCGACCTGTTTGGGCGGCGCGGCGGAGGAGCCGTGGTCGCGGTTGCCTCCGCATTGGCAGCAACCAAATCAACCCGGTCAAGCAAGGCCGCGGCCGTCACCGGCACATCCCGCATCAGCTGCTGAGTTGCAGCAAGGGGCGGGACCGGGCGACCGCCAACCGTTATCGCAAGGCCATCGGGCTGGGCTGTGGTCAATACAACCGCGCCAGCCGTATCGGGCACAGTCCAGCTTTCGCCGAACGCCAGCTCCTTTTGCAGCAGCTGCCGGCCAAGGCCATCCACAAAACGGACCCAAACCTTGTCCCGCGTCGCGGTGAAGGTGACCGGGCCTTTAGCAGGCACCGGGACTGGCACTGGTTGCTTCAGCGTAACGCTGGGGCTGGGGCGGGGGAGGATCGATGGCAAGGTGCCGCCTGACGAATAGAGGCTGGGCCAAGCCAGAAAACTGACAATCAAGACTAGCACCAGGCCAAGCGCCGCAAACCAAGCAACGCGGCGACCAGGCAGCCGGGCTGGATCGCCTGGTTCGAACGCAGGAACGGTACGCCGCGCGTGATCTGGTTCTTGTTGGGCAAGCTCCTCGCGAACAAGCGCGACAATTGCATTGCTGTCGAGGCCGACTGCCTTGGCATAGGTTCTTGCAAAACCGATGGAATAGGCGCGCGATGGCAAGGCGGCATAATTGCCCGCCTCAATCGCTGCGAGCTGGCGTTCGGAGATTCGCGTCACCTGTGCCAAATCGGCCAATGACTTACCGGCCGCGACACGCGCACGCGCCAGTTGCGCCCCTGCACCCTCCAGAGGCAGTTGCACCTCTTGTTCTTCATTATCAATCATTTAAACCCCGGAAGCCATGCCGTTTTTTCGAACTTGCCCCGCAACCCGGAACTTCGCCGATTGCCAACCCAAGTCAACGGAAATTGCATGGCTTGTGCCAATCCCACGACGGCCCGGCAGCTGTACGCGGCGAAGCGGGGATCAATCGCAGTCGATCCCGCGTTCCTGCGCCCAGGTGGTCAGGGCTGCCCGCAGGTCGCGTGGTGGTGCAGCCAGCCACCCGTTCATCGCCGCGCCGATCTCCTCAAGATCAACCTTGCGGACCAACTCCTTGATCGGCCCGACGCTGGCCGGGGTAATCGAGAGGCGGCGAATGCCAATCCCCATCAAGGCCAGCGCTTCCAGCCGTCGCCCACCCATCTCGCCGCAGACAGTCACATCAACGTTATGGCCAGCGACTGACTGCATGACCCGCTTAAGGAAGCGCAGGATCGCTGGGCTCAGCCAGTCATAACGTTCGGCCAGCTTGGGGTTGGCACGATCAGCCGCGAACAGGAACTGGGTCAGGTCATTGGTGCCGATCGAAAGGAACGAAAGCTTGGGGGCCAGCACATCGAGCTGCTCGGCCAAAGCCGGCACCTCCAGCATCGCGCCATAGCGGATCGCTTCGGGCAGCAGCTTTTTCTGGCCCTTCAGGTAAGCCCGCTGGCTTTCAAAGACGGCACGGGCAGCATCGAATTCCCACGGTTCGGTGACCATCGGGAACATCACGTTAAGCGTCCGCCCGGCCGCCGCCTCAAGCAGCGAGCGCGCCTGGACCTTCAGCAGGCCTTCGCGTTCCAGCGCGACGCGCAGCGCGCGCCAGCCCATCGCCGGATTCTCTTCGTGTTCGCCGTCGTTGTGGCGCAGGTAGGGCAAGACCTTGTCCCCGCCGATATCGACCGTGCGGAACACAACTGGTTTGTCACCCGCTGAATCCAGCACATCCCGATAGAGCCGCGTTTGACGCTCGCGTGCAGGGAGGGTGGCGGAAACCAGGAATTGGAACTCGGTGCGGAACAGCCCCACCCCGTCAGCCCCGGTCAGCGAAAGACCGGGCATGTCATCGCGCAGCCCGGCATTCATCATCACGGTGATGCGAGTGCCGCAGCGGGTAAACGGCTCGACATCGCGCAGCTTGGCATAGGCGGCCTGGCGTTCGCGGCTTTTGGCAAAGCGCGCCTCGAAAGCATCGACCACCGCCGGCTGCGGCCGCACCGTGACATTGCCGGCATCGGCATCAAGCAGCAGCAGATCGCCATCGCGAATTGCGCCGCGCAGCGAGCGGACCCGGCCCAACACGGGGATGCCCATGGCCCGCGCCACGATCACCACGTGCGCGGTAAGCGAGCCTTCCTCAAGCACCACGCCTTTCAGCCGGCGCTTGTCATATTCCAGCAGTTCGGCCGGGCCGAGGTTGCGGGCGATCAGGATTGCATCCTGCTTCAAGCCCATGGTCGCCGCCGTGCCCATCTGGCCCGAAACGATCCGGAGCAGGCGGTTGGAGAGGTCCTCCAGGTCGTGCATCCGGTCGGCCAGCAGCGGATCGTCGATCTGCCGCATTCGCATCCGCGTCCGTTGCTGCACACGCTCGATCGCGGCCTCGGCAGTCAGACCGGAATCGATCGCCTCGATAATCCGGCGGCTCCAGCCTTCATCGTAAGCGAACATCTTGTAGGTCTCGAGCACTTCCTCATGCTCACCACCCACGCCGAACTCGGCCTGGCTGGCCATCCGATCAATCTGCTCGCGCATCTTGTCAAAGGCGAGATAGACGCGCTGCAGTTCGGCATCGCGATCCTCGGCCATGACGTGTTCGATCGTGATCCGCGGCTGGTGGAACACGGCAGAGCCAATCGCCAGGCCCTTGACCAGCGCCAGGCCGCCGAGCCGCTGCGGCCCGGTCATCGCTGGGCTGAGCAGGGCCTCTTCCTCATCGACCAGGCCAGCGTTGGAAATCAGTTCCGACAGCACCATGGCCACGGTCTGCAGCGCCTCGATCTCCACCTCTTCATAGCGGCGGGGATCGGCGTGCTGGACGCAAAGCACGCCCACGGCACGCTCACGCCGCACAATCGGCACCCCGGCGAAGGAGTGGAACTTTTCTTCGCCCGTTTCCGGGCGATAGGAAAAGTCCGGATGAGCAGTTGCCTCCGCCAGGTTGAGCATTTCGGTGTTCTGGGCAATCGTGCCGACCAGCCCTTCGCCCACAGCCATGCGGGTGACGTGAACGGCTTCTTGCGCAAGCCCGCGTGTCGCGAAGAGTTCAAGCATCCCCTCGCGCAACAGGTAAATCGAACAGACCTCGCTATCGAGGCCTTCGCCGATCACTTCGACCACGTTGTTGAGCTTGGCCTGGGCATGGCTGCGCGACGCCATGACATCGTGCAGGCGGGTCAGGATCGTACGGGCGGCCGAGGCGGCGGAAAGCGGCATAGGCCTTAGCTAGCCCAAACTGCGCCACACGCAAGCACGGCGCAGCGTGGTGCAACCGTATTTGTTGCCAAATCCGTTCCGCAGCAATCGTTTGCGCTGCTTAGGCGGAGGCAAAAGTCCGCACGGCACGCTAAACGGTGGCTGGCCTACCGACCATTGCTGGCCGACCCGCCGCCGACCGCGCGCCTCAAGGAAATCGAGCGCTAAAAATGCTCAAGTTCTTCCTTGATGCGAAGCTTTCTTCGTTTGAGTTGCTGGATCGTCGCGAGGTCAGGGAGCGGGCGGTTCAATTCATCCTGGATGCGGCGCTCAAGTCCGGCGTGCTTAAGCTGCAAGGCACTGACATGCGACTGTTCCATTGGCGATACTCCTCCGTATGCCCCGAGGGGCAGGACCAGAGCCCAGACCGAGTTCGCTGTTCCCGACTCGGCTTGCGGCGGGGTCACTGCGATTGTCATGGAAGCATAATAAGCCTATCTTGCGAAGTACTCATTCCGGACACTTGCGGCGGCCCGAATTGGCGCCGCGCCTGATTGGGCAAAGGGAGGCACTGGTGAGCGAAGAGGAGCTGAAAAAGCGCCTGGAAATGCTGCGGATCGAACACCGTGACCTTGACGCGGCGATCGATGCGCTGACCAGCGCCGGCGGCACCGACCAGCTACAGATCGCCCGCCTGAAAAAACGCAAATTGCGCCTCAAGGATCAGATCGCGATGCTCGAAGACTATTTGATCCCAGACATCATCGCCTGATCGATCTCAATCGGCAAAAGCGTCCCTCGCCGGGACAGTGCAGAAATGGTCAATAAAATGAGCCCAAACTGCGGGTGACAAAGCCGCGGCAGAATGGTTACGCCCGGCTGATGGCAACGCCCGCGAACATAAATCCAAGGATCGTCGAATCTCTTTATTATGAGGCGCTTATCCTGTCGGATGAGGTGCGCCATGCGTTTACGCTGTCTGGTCGGCTGGAAGCCGTGGCGGGGGACGAAGACGAGGCGACAGTTGCCCTCTCATGCGAAGCACTTCGCACAACAACGCGCATGATGCATTCGGTTGCCTGGCTGCTCAATCACCGCGCCTACTTGAATGGCGAACTCTCGGAGTTTCAACTCCACCGGTATGGCAAGCTAGCGGATTTTCCTGAGAGTGACCCTGGCCGCTTGGCCCTGCTTGATCCCGACACCCGGGATCTTATCCAGGCCACAGAACGGCTGCATGCCCGTTTAAAACGGATCGATGCCGTTTGGCGCGAACAAGACCGCGGCGCCCCAAGCGCAATTATCGCGCTTCGTGAAAGGCTGGCGCGCGCTGCGCGGCGCTGACCAGACAGGATCTGCCCACACCAAGACCAGGTTGATATGGACGCGGAGTGATCAAATCAGCCCCAAGGCCTTGTCCCAGCCGATACGCCGCTCTGCCGCTGGCTCTGCACCGGGCATAAACCGTTGCACCGAACCACGCATTGCTCTGGCCGCATCCGCCAGCGAGCTGTGAATACCGACCCCAACCGAAGCAAGCATGGCCGCACCTAGCGCTGTGGTCTCAACAAATTCAGGCCGCTCCACCGGTACTCGCAGTACGTCAGCCAGGTCCTGCGCCATCCAGTCATTGGCGCTCATTCCACCGTCTATCCGCAAGGCTGTCCAGCCGGCCCCATCGGCGGCAAAGGCGGCAGCCAGATCGGCGGTTTGCATCGCCATTGCCTCCAGCGCCGCACGGGCGACGTGAGCCCGCGTGGTCGAGAAGCTCATTCCCATGATCACACCTCGCGCCTCGGGCCGCCAGTGAGGTGCGCCAAGGCCGGAAAGTGCGGGGATGATCGTCACCCCGCCGCTATCGGGGACCGAACCTGCGAGCTCTGCGGTTTCGGCCGCAGAAGTGATAATACCCAAGCTATCGCGCAGCCACTTGATGAGGCTGCCTGCAACGAAAACAGACCCTTCGAGCGCATAGGTTCGCGCGCTGCCCAGCTGGCAAAGAACCGTACCCAGCAGTCGGTGGCCAGAACGCGGCACTTCACTACCCATATTTGCCAGGACAAAAGCCCCGGTGCCATAAGTCGCCTTCGTCTCGCCTGGGTTGAGGCAACCCTGACCGATTGTAGCGCTTTGCTGGTCACCTACCAATCCAGCGATGGGGATCGCAGCACCAAGGAATTCAGGCAGGGTCATCGCAAACCGGCCGGCATTATCGGTCACTTCCGGTAAGGCAGCGCGCGGCACGCCAAGCAGTTCGCACAGACCTTCGTCCCAGCTTGCCCCCGCCAGCGGAAGCAGCAGCGTGCGGCTGGCATTGCTGGCATCGGTGACATGCGCCCCGCCCGACAGCTTCCAGGTCAGCCAGGATTCGACCGTCCCCAGCGCCAGCCGACCACTGGCCGCGGCCCCGGCTACGGCCGGGATGTTATCGACTAGCCAGCGCATCTTGGTCCCGGAGAAATAGGGATCAAGCAGCAGCCCGGTTGCTGCCTGGACCACCGGCTCCTGCCCGCTATCGCGCAAGCTTGCACAAAAATCGGCGGTGCGGCGATCCTGCCAAACCAGCGCGTGGTGCAGCGGCTGGCCGGTAACCTTGTCCCAGGCAACAACGGTTTCGCGTTGGTTGGTGATCCCGATCGCGGCAATCCTCTTGGCGCCCCCGGCTTCCCCCGTCACCTGCCGCGCGCAGGCCAGGGTCTTGTCCCAGATTTCGGCCGCATCGTGTTCAACCCAGCCGGGCTGCGGGTAGTGTTGGGTCAGCTCTTCCTGGGCAACGCCCTTCAGCACGCCTTGCGGCGTGAACAGCATTGCGCGGGTCGAAGTGGTGCCGGCGTCAAGCACCAGGATCAGGTCGCCAATAGCAGTCATCCAGCCTCTCCGTTTTGCCGCTTCCTAGCGAGCGCGAAGGGGCTTGGCGAGGGGTGCGCGAAGGGCCATATCCCCCGGGCTATGGATATCCCTGCTAAGCCTTGGCCCACCGGCCTTTCAGAACTGTGTGAGCCACTGGTGCGCCGGGTGCTGGCCCCAAATCCGTCACCCTACACTTTCAGCGGAACCCAGACTTACATCGTCGGAGCTGGCAGCGAGGTTGCGGTAATCGATCCCGGCCCGGCTGATGGTGGCACCGGCAGCGAGCCCAGTCCGTTCAAGGGGGCGGACACCAATGGTGCCGGCCATGTTGAGGCTATTCTTGCCGCTGTTGGCAAGGCGAAGGTCACGGCGATCCTCTGCACCCATACCCACCGCGACCACTCTCCCGCTGCTGCACCATTGAAGGCACTTACCGGCGCGCCAATCATTGGCTGCGCGCCATTGAGCCTGAGTGACGATGGCCCGCGCGCGGATTCAGCCTTTGACCACGGCTACGCCCCAGACCGGGTGCTTGCAGATGGTGAGCGGATCAGTGGGCCGGACTGGACGATCGAGGCCGTTGCCACCCCCGGTCACACCAGCAATCACCTGTGCTACGGTCTGGTCGAGAGCGGCGCCTTGTTCACCGGTGACCATGTAATGGCCTGGTCAACCAGCGTGGTTTCGCCGCCTGACGGCGACATGAGCGCCTATATGGCGAGTTTGCAAAAACTTTATGATCGTGAGGACACCCGATATTACCCAGCCCATGGGCCGGTAGTCGAAAAGCCGCGCCAACTCGTTCGCGGTATGCTGGGCCACCGCCGCAGCCGCGAGGCCCAGATCCTGCGTCTGCTTGGTACTGGGCCACATCAGATCACCGCCATGGTGGCCGCCATGTACAAGGGGCTCGATCCGCGCCTGACCGGGGCAGCGGGTCGCTCAGTACTGGCGCATCTCCTCGATCTGGAACGACAAGGGCGCGTGGCTTGCGAGGATGAAATCTGGCGGGTGGCAGGCTGAAGAGCTGAACGGGGCTTGCTTGGCCACGCCCCAAGCATTGCTATCGGCAGGGGCCTATTGAACAGAGAGCCATAGACCGTCCGACGCATGCCTTGATTAGCAGACGGCGAGAGGCCATCTGGGGAGCACTTCGCGAAGGGACACCTGATGACCGCCCAGCCAACCAATCTTTCCGGGATCGACGTTCGCGCCGAGATCGAGCGCCTTCGCAAAGAGCGCAATGCTGTGATCCTGGCGCACTATTACCAGAAGCCGGAAGTCCAGGACCTGGCCGACTTCGTTGGGGACTCGCTGGAGCTGTCGCGCAAGGCGGCCGATACCAATGCCGATGTCATCGCGTTTTGCGGGGTCAAGTTCATGGCCGATACGGCCAAGATCCTCAGCCCCGAAAAGATCGTGATCCTGCCCGATATGGATGCCGGATGCAGCCTTGAGGATTCCTGCCCGCCCGAAAAGTTCAAGGCTTTCCGCGCGGCGCACCCCGATCATATCGCACTGACCTATATCAACTGCTCGACCGAGGTGAAGGCGCTGTCCGACGTGATCGTCACCAGCTCCAGCGCCGAGACGATCCTGGCCCAGATCCCGCCCGAGCAGAAAATCATCTTCGGCCCGGACCGGCACCTGGGCGGCTATCTCAACCGCAAGTTCGGGCGCGATATGCTGCTTTGGCCGGGGGTCTGCATCGTCCACGAGGCGTTCAGCGAGACCGAGCTGCTGAAGCTAAAGGCTCAGCACCCCACTGCACCGATCGCCGCGCACCCTGAATGCCCGCCGCACATCGTCGACCATGCCGACTATGTCGGATCGACCAGCGGCATCCTGCAGTTCGCCAAGACCTTCCCCGGCGACACGCTGATCGTTGCGACCGAGCCGCACATCATTCACCAAATGCAGCTGGCCATCCCCGAAAAGACCTTCATTGGCGCACCTGGGGCAGACGGCAACTGCAACTGCAACATCTGCCCCTACATGGCGCTCAATACGTTGGAGAAACTCTACATCGCGCTGCGTGACCTGCAGCCGCGGATCGAGATTGACGAGCCCCTGCGGCTTGCCGCCAAGAAGAGCCTCGACGCCATGCTGGCCATGGCCAGCGGGACCGTGGGCAAGGGTGACCTGGGCCGGGCCTAGGCGCTAGTTCGCAAGCCCCAGCAGCCGCTTCGCCAGCACCAGGTGCGGGCGGTCGATCATTTTGCCGTCGATTTGCAGCGTCCCGGCATCGGGCTGGGCAGCGAAGGCGGCAATCACCGCGCGGGCGTGCGCCAGTTCGTCCTCGCCGGGCGTAAAGGCAGCATTGATTACCGGCACCTGCGCCGGGTGGATCGCCAACATTCCGCCAAAGCCATCGGCGCGGGCCTCTTCGGCGATGCGTTTGAGCCCTTCGGCATCGGCAAAATCGGCGTGGAGGGTATCGAGCGGCAGCACGCCCTTGGCATGCGCGGTCAGCAGCGTCTGCACGCGGACATAGCGAAAGGCATCGGTCCAACGGCCGTGCGCATCGTACTTGCGCGCAGCGCCAATCGCGGCGGAAAGGTCTTCCCCGCCCCAGACCAGTCCATGCAGGCGGGGCAGCGATGCCCCGGCATAACTTGGAATTGAGATCGCTGCTTCCGCCGTCTCGCTGACGAGGGCAAGGATCTTGGTAGAGCCGGCCGGGATGCCGCAGGCCTGCTCCAGCTCATCAAGTTCGGCCGCAAGGGTCCGGACCGATTCCGGCCCGGCCGACTTAGGCAACATGATTCCATCGGGCGCGCCGGGCATTACCCCAGCAAGGTCATCGCGCCAGAATGGTGTATCCAATGCATTGATCCGCACCCAGCGACCGAACTGCGCCGTGCGGCGCTGCTCGGCCAGCCAGGCGCAAGCCAGCTGGCGGGCTTCACCCTTGCTTGCAGCCGCAACCGAATCCTCAAGGTCGACGATGATCACGTCGGCCCCGGTATTCGCCGCCTTGCCAAGCTTCTTGGCGCTATCGCCCGGGACGAAAAGCCAGGACCGCTGCTGCATTGCCGGTTCCCTTCCGCTCAGGCCGCAGCTTCGGCCATTGCCGGATAATCAATGTAGCCAACCGGGCCGGGCAGATACCACGACTGTGGCACACCGATGTTGGGTGCCCATTCCGCCCCAAGGCGAATGCGCTCAGCCAGATCGGGGTTCGAGATATAGGGACGGCCAAAGCTGATCGCCTCGCAGGCGCCGCTCGCCACTTCAGCGGCAGCGCTTTCGGCGGTGTAATCGCTGTTTAATACCAGCGGTCCCTTGTAGATCGTCCGCAGATGCGCGCCCTGCTTGGGCACGTCGGTCTGACCGAAGGTGCCGTCCGGTCCCGGCTGGCGCAGTTCAAGAAAACCAACGCCCAGTTCCTGCAGCACCTTGGCTGCCGCGCCGAAAGTCTCGGCCGGGGTGGCATCGTCACACCCTTGCGTTTCGCCGTTGGGCGACAGACGGATCGAGACCCGGCTCGCGCCCCAGACGTCGATCAGACGCTCCAGCACTTCGCGCATCAGCCGTACACGGTTCTCGGGCGACCCGCCGTAATCATCGTCACGTAGGTTGGACGAGCTGCGGATGAACTGGTCAATCAGGTAGCCATTGGCGCCATGCAGCTGGACGCCATCGAAACCGGCAGCCTTGGCATTGGCGGCAGCCTTGCCATAGTCGTCAACGATCCGCGCAATATCATCCTTAGTGGCTGCACGCGCCTGTTCATGGGGCTTGCGACCGGTCGGGGTGTGGGCATGATCGGGAGCCGTGGTGGCCGAAGCCGAAACCGGCGGATTGCCGCCCAGGAAATCGGGGTGGACCAGCCGGCCCATGTGCCACAGCTGCATGATGATCCGCCCGCCGGCCTTGTGAACGGCTTCGGTGGTCAGCTTCCAGCCTTCGGTCTGCGCCTCGTTCCAGATGCCGGGTGCAGCGGGCCAGCCGAGGCCTTCAACCGAAATGCCGGTCGCTTCGGAAATGATCAGGCCCGCGCCGGCGCGTTGGCGATAGTATTCGGCCATCATCGCGTTAGGAACCGAACCCGGGTCCGAACGCCCGCGGGTGAGCGGAGCCATCAGGATGCGATTGGGGCATTCGATCGCGCCAAGCGAAATCGGCTGAAACAGTGCGTCGTGCAAGGGAGTCCTCCGTGGTATTCTTGGCACCATTTGACTTTGCTTTCTTAACCGAGCGGCTAAGGCATCGTGATGAGCAAGGCAATGGGCGCAGCGACACCGTGGCACTTTGCCGCCCTGTTGGGCGGAAATGTGGCGCTGGCATTGGGACCAATGTGGGTGCGCCTGGCCGATAGCGGGCCGGTATCAGCCGGGTTCTGGCGATTGGCGCTGGCCGTGCCGTTCTTCGTGCTGCTCGCCCGGGTCAATCGCCAACCGCTGACCGGTGCCCCGCGCGGCGTGCTGTGGGGGGTCCTTGCTGGCGGCGTGTTCTTCGCACTGGACCTTTCGAGCTGGCACTTGGGGATCGAACTCACCCGCCTTGGCAATGCCACGCTGTTCGGGAATGCCGGATCGATCCTGATCGCGGCCTGGGGGCTGATTGCTCTGCGCCGCTGGCCCCGCACGCCCGAATGGCTCGCCTTTAGCGCGGCAATCGTGGGCTCGGCATTGCTGCTGGGGCGCAGCCTGCAGATCGATCACACCACCCTGATCGGCGATCTGCTCTGCCTGCTCGCCGGGTTTCTCTATACCTTTTACATCCTGCTTGCGCAGCGCGGTCGGGCCGTGCTGGGCAGTTGGGCGCTGTTGTTCTGGTCTAGCCTGATCGGCCTGCCGGTAATGGCTGGGTTCGCCGTGCTTCTTGGCGAGCCATTCTGGCCGACCAATTGGCTGCCAGTTATAGCCCTTTCGATTACCAGCCAGCTCATCGGGCAAGGCCTGTTGGTCTATGCCCTGCGCCACTTCCCGCCGCTGGTGATTGGCCTGGCCCTGTTGAGCCAGCCAACGGTCTCAGTCGCCATTGGCTGGATCTGGTTCGATGAAGTGCTTGGGGCGCCCGACCTTTTGGGCATGGCCCTGGTCGCCGCCGGGCTGGTTCTGGCGCGGGTCGCGGAAAGGCCCGAAACCGAGCCGATTGAGGGCGACGAGCGCCCCTAGCCCGCGGGGGCTTCAGCCGGTGCTGGTGCCGCAGCGTCCGTCACAGGGGGATCCGCTGCATCGGTGGCCACCGCATCCGCCGGGTCATCCGCCTTGCCTCCGGCTTCGACCTTGGGGGCCAGCGGTGCCTGGCTGCGCACAGTATCCAGCGGAAGCATGGCATCGCTGGCCGAAGCCGGGAGAATCTGGCCCTCGGCCTTGCCGGCGCCTTCATCCTTCTTGCCCGAGCCGCAAGCGGCCAGCGCCAGCGCAAGGATCAGGATCGGCAGCTTACGCATCAGCAATTCACTCCTGCGGACAAGGCCGTTCAAGCGCGGCCAGGAATTCCGGGGCGCGGGCCAGCAAGGCCGCATCCCAGGTCGGCATATCCACTTCATGGCCCAGCCGCGCAAGGCTGGTCACGCCAAACTCCTCGATCCCGCAGGGAACGATCCCGCCAAAATGCGACAGGTCCGGGTTCAGGTTCACGGAAAAGCCGTGCATCGTTACCCAACGGCGGATCCGCACGCCGATCGCGCCAATCTTGGCCTCGCGCCCGTCAATATCACGGGTCCAGATGCCGACCCGCCCCGCGCTGCGCCAACTCTCCACGCCGAAATCTGCCAAGGTCGAAATCACCCAGCCTTCCATCGCATGGACAAAGCCGCGCACGTCGCGCGCCCGGCGCTTAAGATCGAGCAGGACATAACCTACCCGCTGCCCCGGTCCGTGATAGGTATAACGCCCCCCGCGTCCGGCCTCGACCACTTCGAACCGCGGATCGAGCAATTCGTCTGCCGCAGCGCTGGTTCCGGCGGTGTAGACCGGCGGATGCTCAAGCAGCCAGACCAGCTCATCCGCCACGCCTTCGGCAATTGCGGCATTGCGGGCAGTCATATCGTCGAGCGCATGGCGATAGGGCACCTGCGCAGTATCGCGGCGCCATTCGATCGAAGCGGGCAGTCCCTGAATCATCGCGCGTTGCGTGGCGGCAATTGCTGCTGTTATCAAGGGGCAACAACCATGGGAGTGCAAGCAATGCGGTTTGACAGCAATCGAGCCTGGCAAGAGGCTACCAAGCTCGTTTCGGCCAACCGCGATGTGCTGTGGGCACTGGCCGGGGTATTCCTTGTGCTGCCAAGCTTCGCCGTGGGCATTCTGGTGCCCCCGCCCGAGCCACCTGCCGGGGCCGACACCGATACGATGATTGCCACGCTCAGCGTCTACTACAACGGCGCCTGGCCCTGGCTGCTGGGCATGGCGGTGTGCCAGGTGATCGGCACCCTGGCAATGCTGGCGCTGTTTACGGACCGCACCCGACCGACGGTGGCCGAGGCGCTCAAGCTGGCCTTGCGCGGCGCGCTGCCGGTCATCGCCGCGCAATTGCTGGCAGGCATGGGTTTCGCCGCTGCCGCGATGATCCCGATTACCCTTGCCGCGCTGACCGGCAGCCAGACGCTGGCGACCGTGGTGGTGGCCGCGTGCTTTGTCGCCCTGGTCTTTGTGATGGTCAGGATTTCTCTCGTCGCCCCCGTGGTGATGGTTGACGGGGAAAGCAATCCCGTGGCCGCACTGAAGCGCTCGTGGGGCCTGACCCGCGGCAATGCCGCTCGGCTGCTGCTGTTCTACGCCCTGCTGCTGATCGGTTTCGGGATCGTGATCCTGCTCGTTGGCGGACTGGCCGACCTGGCGCTCAGGCTGCTGCTTGGGATGGAGCTGGGCACCGCCCTGGGCACCCTGGTCTCGGCCGCATTGCAGGCGGTGATGGCGATCTTCTTCATGGCGGTCTATGCCGCAACACACCGCCAGCTGGCTCGTCCAGACACGACTGCAGCCACAATCCCGATTGAATAGATCTCAGTCCTTCCAGCCCCAGAAGAGCTTGCAGGGGAGGACATTCAGCGGCTCAAAATCCGCGTCGATCCGGGTGAAATGCCGCGCCATGAAATCGCGCGCCTTGGCGCTGAACTGATAGACCAGGAATGCACCCCCCGGTCGCAGGACCCGGTGGGTCGCGGCGGCGATAGCCGGGCCAACTCCATCGGGTAAGGTCGAAAACGGCAGACCAGAAAGCACATAGTCAGCCTGGTCAAAGCCGTGGGCGCAGACAATATCCTCTACATCGGCCGCCGATCCCAGGACCGGGATGAACCGGCTGTCGGTGATCGTCGCTTTGAGATAATCGATATACAGCGGATTGGTGTCGATCACGATCAGCCGCGCATCGCGCCGCAATCTGTCAAGCACCGGACGGCAGAAGGTCCCGACCCCGGGACCGTATTCGACAAACAGCTGGCATTGGTCCCAGTCGACTGGCCTCAGCATACGTTCGATCGTGAACCGCGAGGACGGGATAATGGACCCAACCATCACCGGATGCTCAAGGAAGCCTTGCAGGAAGATCCCCCAGGGGCCCATCACACGCTTGATGCGGTGCTTGATGCGGGCCGAAAGCGGCTTGCGGGCAAGCTCGGTAAACGACATGCGGGGGATTGGATCCTGTTTTCCGTGGCTACCTATGTGGTTTCACAAATTTGTCCGGCCATTGCAAGGTGGATGCGACAGACATAGGGACAGAGGCGATGACCCAAGCTGACACACCTCCGCCTGGCGAAAAGGGAAGCGTGACCGCCAGCCTGCCGCGCAGCCGCGTCGCATTGCTGTTCACGGTGATGCTGGTGACGGCGGCGGGCAACACCGCAATGCAGTCGGTCATGCCTTCAATCGGCACAGCTCTAAAGGTGCATGATTTCTGGATCAGCCTGGCCTACACTTGGTCGGCCCTGCTCTGGATGCTCTGCGCACCGTTCTGGGCGCGGCGCAGCGACCGGCGTGGCCGCAAGGCAATGATGGCGCTGGGGCTGACTGGCTTCATCTCCAGTTTCGGGCTTTGCGGGCTTGCCCTGTGGTTTGGTTTGCAGGGCTATCTCGGTGCGCTTGGCACACTCTTGCTTTTTGCTGCCTGCCGCTCGCTTTATGGCGGGTTCGGATCGGCGGCACCGCCGGCGGTTCAGGCCTATGTCGCCAGTCGAACCAGCCGGGCGGAACGGACCCAGTCGCTTTCGTTGATCTCTTCCAGCTTCGGGCTTGGCACGGTGCTGGGACCGGCGTTGGCACCGCTACTGATCGTGCCGGGGCTTGGCCTGGTCAGCCCGTTCTTCGCCTTCACGCTGATCGCCGTGGTCGTGTTGATCGCGCTGCGGCTGCGCCTGCCAGACGATGCCCCAGCCTATGCCGCGCGGGGCGAAGTGCTCGCCGCCCCGTTTAGCGCCAATTCGGATTCGCGGATGCGTGAGGAAGGTTCGGACGCGGACGATGGGGCGCTGCCACCCGAAGTACCCGACCTGAAGTGGACTGACCGGCGGATCCGGCCCTGGCTGGTCGCCGGGCTGCTGGGGGGACATGCCCAGGCCATGGTGATGGGGATTGTCGGCTTTCTGATCCTCGACCGGCTGGGCTTGCGTGCCACGCCAATGGCCGGGGCCGGGCCGACCGGTTTGGTGCTGATGGCCGGAGCCATTGCGACACTGCTGGCGCAGTGGGGTATTATCCCGCTGTGGAAACTGGGCCCGCGTGCCTCAAGCCTTTGGGGGGTCAGCCTCGCCGCGATGGGCGTCGCCCTGCTGGCCATAGCCCAAGACCTGCACGCCATCACGCTTGGCACCTCGATCGCCTGCTTGGGCTTCGGGCTGTTCCGTCCCGGCTTTACCGCCGGGGCTTCGCTCGCGGTTAGCCGCGCTGAACAGGGGCAGTCGGCCGGGATTGTCGCGTCGGTCAACGGCGCGGCCTATATCCTGGCCCCAGCAATTGGGGTGTGGCTCTATGGCCATTCCTCCTGGATCGGCTTTGCTGTGATAGAACTGCTGTGCCTGGCCGTACTCGCGGTGGGCATCAAAGGGCTGGGCCGCGACGAGGACCTGCTCAGCCAGCGTTAAAGGATTTCCAGCACCTTGTCCTGCGGGCGGCACAGCCGCACGCCTTTGTCGGTCTCAACCAGCGGCCGCTCAATCAGCTTCGGCTGAGCCGCCATCGCCGCCAGCACATGGGCAGCATCGGCCATTGGCAGGCCGCGCTCTTCGGCATCGGTACCGCGCAGACGCAGGCCCTGCTGCGGCGTAATCCCGGCATCGCGATAAAGCTGGGCCAGCTTTTCGGCGCTCGGCGGATTGACGAGATATTCAACCACGGTGAGATCCACGCCCGGCGTCTCTTGCAGGATCGCCAGGGTCTTGCGCGAGGTGCCGCAGGCCGGATTGTGCCAGATCGTTGCTTTCACGGAACACTTCCCTTCGGTTCTTCGCGCTCCCTTAGCAAAATGGATCGCAGGGGCAATTTGATCCTTGTCAATGCGAGCGATTCGCATTAGCGGCAATTCTGTTATTGCAAATCATTCGCAAATGGGGATCTGATGACGACTGCTTCCAAGCGCCTCGGCCTGCTGGTTTCGACCGTGCTGCCCGCCATCACCATGGCGGTTCCGGCCCATGCAGAACTGATGGCCGATGCCGCAGATGCCCCGGCCATCATCGTTTACGGCGTGCCGGACGGGTATGACATTGAAAAGACCCGCTCCGCCACCAAGACCGAAACCCCGCTGATCGACGTGCCACAGACAGTTACGGTGCTGAGCCGCGAACAGCTGGACGATCAGGGCGTGGAATCATTGAACGACGCGCTGCGCTATGTCCCCGGCGTAGTGCTCGGCCAGGGCGAAGGCCACCGCGACCAGATCACCCTGCGCGGCCAGAGCACGACCGCTGACTTCTTCCTGGATGGCCTGCGCGATGATGCGCAGTACTACCGCTCGCTCTATAACATTGACCGGGTCGAAGTGCTGAAAGGCGCCAATGCGCTGATCTTCGGTCGCGGCGGCGGCGGCGGCGTGATCAACCGGGTGTCCAAGGCGCCCGAATTCAACAAGACCCGGACCGACTTTGCGGCAGGGCTTGATAGCTTCGGCGGCTGGTCGCTTGCGGCTGACCTTGACCAGCCCCTGGGCGAGAGCTTCGCCGCACGGTTTAACGCCACCTATGAAGACTTTGCCAATCATCGCGATGGCTATGACGGCCACTTCGTCGGCGTCGCCCCGACGCTCGGCTGGAGGCTGGGCGAAGCCACCCGCATGGTGCTGGGTTACGAATATGCCGATGACCAGCGCGTCACCGATCGCGGCGTACCCTCGTTCGCCGGCGCTCCACTGCGCGGCTATGACGACACTTTCTTCGGTAGCCCAACCGCCAACCATAGCGCAGTCACGGCGCACATCGCCCGCGCTCGGCTCGATCACGATTTCAGCGATGCGCTGAGCGTCAATCTGACCGGCCAGTATGCGCATTACGACAAGTACTATGGCAACGTGTACGCCCGCTCCGCCGCCACCGCGACCACAGTGGAGCTGGAAGGCTACAACAGCGACACGATCCGCGAAAATTGGATCGTCCAGGGCAACATGGTCTGGAAGGGTGAGACCGGCGGGATCGGCCACCAGATCCTGCTCGGCTTCGAAGCCAGCGACCAATTGACCGATGCCAAGCGCAGCGAAGCCACCTTTGGCCCCGCTGCCACCAGCCGGACCACCGTGGCTTTGGCCCAGCGGCTGACCCTGCCGACCGTAACCTTTGGCGCCAGCAGCCGCTCCAGCCTGTCAATGGTCCGCGCACTTTCGGCTTATGTTCAGGATCAGCTCGACCTGGGGGACCTGATCAAGGTGGTGCTGGGCCTGCGCTATGACGATTTTCGCATTACCTCGACCAACCGGGCCAACGGCTTTGCCGCCACCCGCAGCGACGGCAAGTGGAGCCCGCGCGCGGGGCTGATCATCAAACCGCGCGAAAACGTGTCGTTGTATGCCAGCTACGCCAAAAGCTTCCTGCCGCAATCGGGCGACCAGTTCACCGTGCTCGATGCCACGACCGCCAGTCTTGCGCCGGAAGAGTTCCGCAACCTTGAAGCCGGGGTGAAGTGGGACCTGACCGAGCGCCTGGCCTTCACCGCCGCAATATTCCAGATCGACCGCACCAATACCCGCGCCAACGATCCGGTCACAGGCCTTGTCGTCCAGACCGGGCAGAGCCGGACCAAGGGCTTCGAACTGGCCATGGTCGGGCAGGTCACCAAGGGCCTGCAAGTAACGCTGGGCTATGCGCTGGAAGATGGCGAGATCGTGTCTACCACCACCGCAGCACCCGCTGGCCGAACGCTGGCTCAATTGCCGCGCCACCAGTTTTCAGCCTGGGGCCGCTATGACTTCACCGATCGGCTGGGCGTAGCAATCGGCGCCGTGCGCCAGAGCGAACAGTTTGCAACGATCAGCAATGCCGTGCGCCTGCCTGGCTTCACCCGGATCGATGCGGCGCTGTTCTACAAGGTTTCGGACACAGTCCAGCTGCAGTTCAATGTCGAGAACCTGGCCAACACCGATTACTTCCCCAGCGCCCACACTGATAACAATATCAGTACCGGTGCGCCGCTTAACGCGCGGCTGGGGGCGAAGATCCGGTTCTAGGTCTTGCGGCGGGCAGCAAGCCAGCGCTTGTTGCCGCCCTCAACCTCGCGCATCGCGGCGAGGACCGACCGCTCCGGCGCGGTTCGACCGATCCTGCCCAGGGCCGCGATCTGGGCATAGAACCAATACTGCCCCGCGAAACTATCGGCCGCGCGTAGCATCGGCACGCGCCTGAGGAAGGCCAGCCAGTCCGGGAACAGGCCAAGTCCGTTCTCGGCGCGCGGCAAACTCTCGGCACCGGCCAGAATCCGTGCCGCGCCATCGGGCTCCACGCAGAGCGGCCGCCCCAGGCCAATCACGTCCGCCGCACCGCGCGCCAGCGCTTCTTCCATCGCAGCGCGGCTGCGGAACCCGCCGGTGACCATCAGCGGCACCTTGACTGCTTCCTTCATGGCCAGCGCGAAGTCGACGAAATAGGCCTCGCGCGCCAGGGTCGATGCCTTGACGCCCGGCTGCTCGACCGGCTCCATCCCCTCGATCCCCAGCAGCTTGGGCTGTTCATAGGTGCCGCCCGAAATCTCGATGAGATCGACGCCATCCTCGGCCAGCCATCCAGCGACGGTCTGGCTATCTTCAAAGGCAAAGCCGCCCTTCTGGAAATCGGCGCTGTTGAGCTTCACCGAAATCGCGAACTGCGCCCCCACTGCGGCGCGGGTTGCCCGCACCACTTCGCGCAGGAAGCGGGCGCGGTTTTCCAGGCTGCCGCCCCACCGATCGGTGCGTTGGTTCGAGCGCGGGCTAAGGAACTGCGATATCAGGTAGCCGTGGGCAGCATGGATCTGCGCTCCATCAAAGCCGCCTTCGCGGCACGAATGCGCGGCATTGGCGAAGCGGGAAACCAGGTCTTCAATTTCGGCCTCGGTCAGGGCCACCGGCTCGCCAAACTGGCCACCGGGCAGGCCAAGCTTGACCGCCGAGGGCGCCCTGGGGTGCGGGTTGACCGGCTTCATCGTCTGCCGTCCGGCATGGCTGATCTGGGCCCAGAAGGCCGAACCATTGGCCTTGGCCGCACCGGTCCAGCGCCGCAGCGCATCGACCATCGCGCCATCGGCTGGCCGATCAATGATGACGTTGCCCGGCCGCTCCAGATGATCGCCATCCACCTGGACATTGCCTGACAGCAGCATGCCGCAGCCGCCCGCACCCCAGACCCGGTACAACTGTTCGAGTTCGGCAGTGGGCCGTCCAAGCGGATCGGCCAGACCTTCGGTCATGGCTGCCTTCGCAAGACGGTTTGGCAGGACAGCCCCGCAGGGCAGGGTCAGTGGCTGGTCAAGCATCGGAATTCCCCCTTATGGTGCCTTGATCGCGGGCACTTCCCGCACCGCACCTTGCAGCGAAGTGCGGGGTGCGGGCACTGGATCGATCGTTTCCAGCCGCCGCATCACCCGCCCCGCGCGCTGGATCGCGTCGACCAGCCGCGGATAGACTCCGCAGCGGCACAGGTTGGAAACGGCAGCCTTGATATCTTCAGGCGTCGGATCGGCATTGCGCGCAAGCAGTGCCGCAGCGGCCATCGCGATGCCGGGGGTGCAGAAGCCGCACTGGATCGCCTGCTCTGCCACCAGCGCCTGCTGCACCGGGTGCGAACGATCGGGCGACAGGCCCTCGATCGTGGTCACCGCCCGCCCTTCAGCCTCGCCAAGGGTGATCTGGCAGGATCGAATCGCCTCGCCATCGACCAGGACCATGCACGCACCGCAATCGCCCGCCCCGCAGCCATACTTGGTGCCGGTCAGGTTGGCGCCATCGCGCAGCGCCCACAGCAGCGGGGTCTGCGGATCCATATCGAACGCCAGCGGGCGCTCATTGACGGTGAGACTGGGCATGCGGCCGCGTTAATCGCGCCAGCTGCGGTCGGTCCGGTCAATCACGCGCACCCAGGCATCGAAGTCGGCCTTACCGGGACCACCGGGCAGCGAGACCTGGCCAAGGTCGCGCTGGTGGACGGCAACAACCTCGTCAGGGATCACCACCGGCTTGCCGGCAGCCATGGTCGCGAGTTGGATTTCGCAGGCGCGCTGCAATGACCAGTGCTGGATAAAGATTTCGCCGATCGAGCGGCCCAGGATCACCGGCCCGTGATTGCGCAGCATCAGGATGCGATTGCTGCCCAGGTTGGCAAGCAGCCGCTCGCCTTCTTCCTCGCGTACCGTTACGCCTTCGAAATCATGATAGCTCAGCCTGCCGATGAAGTTGCAGGCATAGAAGTTCACCGGCTGGAGGCCGCCTTCCATGCTGCATACTGCCATCGTTGCCGTGGTGTGGGTGTGGCAGATCGCGTGGGCCCAATCGACGTGGCGATGAAAATAGGCGTGCTGGGTGAAGCCCGCCTTGTTCACCGGATAGGGGCTGCCATCGAGCGTATTGCCATCGATGTCGATCTTGACCAGGTTGCTGGCGCAGACTTCGGAATAGAGCAGGCCATAGGGGTTGATCAGGAAGGCCCCTTCCTCGCCCGGCACCTTGAGCGAGATGTGGTTATAGATCGACTCGCTCCAGCCGAGGTGATCGAACACGCGGTAACAGGCGGCCAGTTCCTGACGGGCCTGCCATTCGGCTTCGCTGCACTCGATCTTGCGTTTGGGCTGGGTTGCCATCGAATCCCTCCGGTTTTGCTTTGCGGGCTTTCCTAAGCCAAGCGGCATCACATGGAAATGCGGAAACCGGCCCAAATGGTGCGCGGCGCGCCAAGATCCTGGCTGCCCGCCTGGTTGCGGGTAACGATCTGTTCGCCGGTGACATTCTCTGCCCGCAGCACCAGCAGCAGGTGCTGGCCAAGCGGCAATTCGGCCACGGCATCCAGCGTAGTTGCGGCGGGCAGCCGATCGGTCTCAAGATCATCCTCCCACTGCGCCCCGGTGTGGCGCAGGCTGGTTGCCAGCAGCCAGCGATCGGCCGGACGCCAGGCCAGGGTGGCGCTGGCGCTGAGGCGCGGAACCTGCGCCGGGCGCTTGCCATTGAGCGCGGCGGAGGCGCCACTGGCCTCAACCCGGGCCGAAAGCCACGACAGCGCCGCATCGAGGCTGACCGCACCCGCCTTCGCGGCCACCGCCGCCTCTATCCCCCGCGAATGGACGGCATCAACGTTGCGCCGCTCGCGCAGGTTCGGGCCTATCGTGACATTGGCTATCGCCCCCTTCACCGTGTTGTCGAAACCCGTCAGGCGCAGGGTCAGTTGGGGAAGCGGGGTCCAGTCCAGGCCGCCCTCGAAGCCTTCAAGCCGCTCATTTTCCAGCGCAGCATTGGCGCGGGTGGTGATGGGGAAGACGGTGAAAGGCCGATAAAGTTCGTTGAGCGTCGGCTGGCGCAGGCCGGTGTAAGCGGCAGCCCGCAAGGACAGCTGCGGGGTCGCCTCCACCAGCACGCCGCCGCGCAGGCTTTCTTGCCAGCCAGACCGGTCGGCAAAGGTGCGGTCAGTGGTGATGCCGCCCGCGGCAGTTGCTTCACGGAAGAAGCCATCGGCCACTTCCCATCGGTCGGCCCGCGCGCTCAGCGTCAGCAGTACCGGGCCAAGCTGCCTGTCATGCTCGGCATAAAGCCCGAGATCGCTGTTGACCCCTCCGGCCTTGCGCCGCGCCGTGACCAGTCCGGTGACGGCGCTATAGGCCTCTTCTTGCATTTCGCCGCTTTGGCGCCGCCAGTCGACACCCAGCCGCAGCGTCTGCCCCGCGCCAAGCGGTGGGCGCAGCTCGAACTTGGCACCAAGGCCCATTGCCGGGGTGCGCCGCTGGTCAAGCGTCTTGCGCAATGCGGTTGCCGAGATCACCACGTTGGAAAAGTCACGCGCCTGGACATAGCCCAGCGCCTCAAACTGCCACGCCCCGCGCCCGACCAGGCGCAGGCTGGCATCCTGCCCGCTCGCCCCGGTATCGGCCCCGGCAAAGCGCAGCGTGCGCTGGTCATCGAACAACAACGCCCGGGCCTGAAGCTCAATGTCCGGTGTCAGCGGCGCGACGGCGCGCAGGCCGGTCGACCAGGAATCAAACCGCGCGCGGACCGAAGCCGGAACCCGCTGGCTTTCCGGCGTGGTCCAGAACCCCTGCCCCCGGTCCCACCGCCCCGAGACCACGGCAAAGCCGCTGCCGAGGCGCGGGGCAAGCGATGCCGACAGCTCGCTCTCGCCCCGGTCATTGACCAGGGCCGAGGCAGACAGCAGGCCCAGCGTATCCGGCCCGGCCGAGGCAAGGTCGATGGTCCCTGCCACTGCGCCAGCGGCAAAGCCCCCGGCCCCGCCTCCGCGCAGCACGCGAACCGAATCCAGCCGTTCTGGCGGCAGGGCGGAAAGCGGGACATAGCCGAAGAAGGGATCGACCAGCGGCACGCCATCAAGCAGCACCAGCGTCCGGCTGGAGGCATTGCCGCCCAGCCCGCGCAGGGTGATGCCTTGGGCCGAGGGATTGGACGAGCGGCTATCCGAGCGGCGGAACTGCTGCACGCCCGGCGCGCGGCCAAGCAAGTCCTCGATCCGCCCCGATGCGAGCATCCGCACCTGCTCGGCGCTCAGGACATCGCTGGCAAAGGCGCCTTGCCCAGCCGGCAGGTCCAGCGCCTTGCCGGTAACGATGATTGGTTCGGGATCGGGCGCTTCCGCCAGCGCCGGGCTAGCCAGGGCCACCAGCGCGAAGGCGGGAAAGTGGAGCCGCTTAGGAAAATTGAACACGCCGCCTCACCAATGCAATGGTATCTGGGTCCGCCATCAGCCCAGGGCCTAAGCCGATTTCCCAACAGGCCGCAACTGCGACAGGCAAACAAAATGGCGCAGGGTCGCTTGCAACCCTGCGCCATTCCTATCGTAACAATGTCTTGTTCGGCGACTTGGATCAGCCGTTTTCGTCAGAGTTGATTTCGTAGGCAATCTGCCATGCGCCATCAGCCGACTTCACCAGATAATCGGCAAACTCGTTGCGCTTGGCCGGCCCGGCCTTGCCATTGGCATCGATGTGATAGACCGCGACACTCTTGGTAAGTGCCTGATGATCGCTCAGCAGGATCACTTCCTTCACATCAAGGCTGTCAAACACGATCTTGCTGCCGGGCGCGGTCAGGCCCGCGATGCCCTTTTCGATTGCGGCCCGACCCTTGTAGGGGGCGTGGCCGACGATGATCCATTCGCCATCTTCAGCAAAAGCCGCGGCCATTTTTGCCGGGCTGTCACTCGATGTAATGTCCTTGAGCACCTGCTTGATCGCAGCTTCGTCTTTCTGCGCAGAGGCAGCGTCCGGCGCCCCATTGCTGCTGCATGCTGCGAGTGCCAGGCAGGCCGAAACCAGAATAATCTTCTTCATGTCTTACGTCCCCTATTTCCCAAGGATCAACATTAATAAGTGTTTGAACTTATTTATGACTGTTGAACCAAGTACAGGCTAACGCAAGCAATATGGATCACAAGCTGTACTAAATACTTGTGCACCCGGTCACCAGGAAGCGGGTGGTTTCGGTTCGGCAGATGTCTGGAAAGTGGTGGTGCCGCTTACGTGACTCGAACACGTGACCCCATCATTACGAATGATGTGCTCTACCAACTGAGCTAAAGCGGCGCATCACCTTATGGTGTGGAGGCCCGAGCCGGAATCGAACCGGCGTAAACGGATTTGCAGTCCGGTGCGTAACCACTCCGCCATCGGGCCATCCATCCCTTTGGGCGAACCCTCCGGGAGCCGCGCCACTAGCCGAGCAGTCGGGCCAGTGCAACCGATTCATCAGCGGCAATTACGCGACCCGCTGGAAGGCCAGGCGACGCGTGGCGGGATCGGCGGCTTCCAGTTTAACCCGGACGCGGTCACCCGGCACCACCTCACGCGCCACAGTCCGGGCAACCACCGGCAGCGCGCATAACTGGATCCGCGCACCCTGTTCGCCCAGATCGGTGACAACAGCATCGAACAGTTCCCCCACCCGGCCCGCCAGGATTGCCGTTTCGGCCAGATCGACCACCGCGCGCTCAACCTGCCCGGCACGGGCTTCTGCGCGTTGCATGGCAGCGGGCAATCGCAGAAAGGCGGCGCTGACCGCTGCGGGCAACGGGCGGCCATTGGCCAGCGCCAGTGCTGCTTCAATCACATAACGGTCAGCCAGCCGCCGCAGCGGAGCGGTGGCGTGGGCATAGGGCGCGGCAATCGCGGCGTGCCACGGCGGATTGCTGGGTGAATAGGGCGCGTAGCTCGCCCCTTGCCCCGCGCGGCGCACGGCCAGCATGAAGGCGGCGTGGCGCGGATCAGCGGGATCGAGCAGCTTTTCGAACTGGGAAAGCGGCGCGGCTTCAGGCCAGGTCAGGCCAAAGGCCCGCGCAGTCTGGCGCAACCGGGCTTCGGCGCGCGAATCCGGTCCGGCCATAACCCGAAACAGGCCGGTTTCATGGGTGAGCAGCAGGCTGGCCACCGCCAGATTGCAGGCCAGCGAAAGCGCGGCATTGGCAGTTTCCGCAGGCAGCAATGGGCGGAAGTGGAGATGGAACGAGCCATCTCCGTTCCGCTCTACCTGCTGCTCGGGCGGATCGACCCGCGCGGCCCCGCGCCGCGCCTCGGCCAGTTCGATTCGGGCGGCGATTTCGGCAAAACCGGCGGGCAGGTCGGTCGGCTGAACGGTTTCATAAGCCAGCTTGGCGCGGGAGCGGATTAGCGCGCGGGTCACGGCATCGAGCGCAACCTCGCCATCGGGGCGAACACGAACGGTGAAGACCACGGCCGGGCGCGGTCCATCGGGCAGCAGGCTGGCGGCGCCTTCGGCCAGAACCGGCGGGTAAAGCCCGGCCTTGCCATCGGGGAGATAGGTCGTGACCCCGCGCACCCAAGCCTCTACATCAAGGGGATCGCCATGGCTCACAAACCAGCCGACATCGGCTATGGCATAGTGCAGCAACCAGTCATTGCCCGCCGCTTCGATCGCGAAGGCCTGGTCAAGATCGGTCGATTCCGCCGGATCGAGCGTCACAAAGGCACGACCGGTCCAATCGGCATGTTCGGTTGGCGCGCGCAAAGCCGCTACCGCGGCGGCCGCCTGCACGGCGGGCGGAAATGTCGGGGGAACCTGGAACTGCAGGCGCAGGGCAGCCAGCCCTTCGGCCAGCAGGCAATCGGGATCGCGCAAGGTCCGCATCCGGGCAGGCTATACCCATGCCGCACAAAGCAAAAGGCCTCCCCGGCTGCCCGGAGAGGCCTCTTGTCGGTTTGGTTGACTGCCCGGGCTAGAACTTGCCGCGCAGCGTCACGCCGAAGGTGCGCGGTTCGCCAGGGAAGCCGACGAACAGCTGGTTGGCCGTGCCCGCCAGGCCGCTCGAGGCCGGCGCCGCAACCGAGCGGAAGGTTCCGCCACCCTGGAGCGGCATGTCCGCGCCGATCATGAAGTACTTCTGGTTAAGCAGGTTCTGGGCCCACAGCTCGATGCCCCACTTGCGACCTTCGCCAAACAGGCCAACACGGGCGTTGACGGTGTAGAAGGCGTCCTGGACCTTTTCGAGGTCAAGGTCAGAGCCGGTGTTGGTATCGCTCTGCAGGCGGGTGTCGACATAGAACAGCGCCGACAGGCCGCTGTCACCAATCGGCGGAGTCCAGCTCATGCCTGCGGTCACGACATATTGCGGCGCGTTCGACACAGCGTTGCCCGGCAGCTGGAACAGCACCGGCGAAAGCGGGCGCCCGCCCGTGCCGACCAGGTCCTTGGCATATTGGGTTTCGACATAGGTCAGGCCGGCATTGACCGTGAAGTGACGGGCCGGACGCAGGAAGGTTTCAAGCTCGAAGCCCTTTGAAGTCACGCCAGGCTTCAGGCGATCCGCTGCGCAGGAACCGGTCAGCGCCGAACCATCTACGTCGGCCCCGCCCAGGCTGTCACGGCAGGCCTGGATGTTGGTGACTTCGAAGTTCACGCCGTTGTAGGTGTTGAGCTGATAGTTCGAATAGCGCTGGTAAAACGCCGCGAAATTCACGTCGATCCCGTTGCCATCGTACTTGAAGCCAAGTTCGAAGGCGTCAACCTTTTCGCTGGCGAACTGCAGGTCGGTCACTTCCGGCCGGCCATTGCCCTGCGTGAACGCCGGGCGGGCCAGGCGGGCCGCGCAGGCGGCATCGAAGGTGGTATTGCAGGTACGGTCCAGCGCCGAGAAATCGAGGTTGAAGCCGCCCGCCTTGTAGCCCTTCGAAGCCGAGGCATAGACCATCAGGTCATCAACCGGCTTGAAGCTGAGCACGGCGGTGCCCGTCCACTGCCCTTCGCTGAACTCGGTCCCGGCGGTGCCGCGCGCAAACGACGGGGCCGAACCATTGATCACGCAGGCCAGCGAAGCCAGCGACTGCAACGGCGTGTTGAGGATCGCCGGACACAGCGTGTTGGTGAAGTTGGCGTTGGCCGCCAACGTCTTCTTTTCGTGCGTGTAACGGGCCCCCACGGTCAGCATCAGCTTGTCTTCGACGATGTCGACGGTGTTGTGGGTGAACAGCGCCCAGTTGTCGCTGCGCTGGTCAAAGCTGGCGCCATTGTTGCCCGTGCCGTTGAGCCGGGCCGAACCGGTTGCAGCCGCAAGGCCCTGGAAGCCCGGGAACAAGGTGGTCGGCAGGTTCGAACAGGTTGCCGAAGCCGGGTTCACGTTGGTCGCCGAAATTGCGGTGGCGGCCAGGCAGTTGGCGTAACGTTCGTAATCCTTGCCGTAAGCGATGTCGTCATCGACGAAGAGCTTCTCGTTGGCATAGTAGCCGCCGACCAGCCAATCGAGCTTGCCATCCAGCGCTTCGCCCTGAAGGCGCACTTCCTGCGTGAACAGCTTGAAGTGGCGATCAAGGTCGCTGCGGCGCAGGATGTCCATGGCCTGAAAATCGCCGTCCTGGCCCTGTTCGTTCAGGTAATCGCGATAGGCCGTGATCGACGTCAGCGTGGCATCGCCCAGCTTCCAGGTGAGTTCACCCGAAAGGCCCCAGTCCTTGCTGTCGGTACGATAGGTTACGCCCGGAGTGGTCGATTGCGTGCGCACAAAGCTCTCGCCGGCGGGCGCCACCGGGAAGTTTGCACCAAAGGCCTGCAGCAGCGGCAGCAGGGTGTTGGCGCTGGCCACCGGGAAGCCGTCGGCCCCGCGCGACAGGTTGCGCACCGGGTTCAGCAGGATACCGCCACAGCAGTTTTCAGCCTTCTTCGAATAGTCGGCAATCAGGCGCAGCTTGATGTCGTCGCTGGGTTCCCAGGCAACCTGGCCGCGCACCAGCCAGCGGTTGCGGTCGTTGATGTCGGGCTCGCCGGGGGTGACATTCTGGATGAAGCCGTCACGCTTCTGCCAGACGGCATCGATGCGAGCCGCAGCCGTCGCGCTGATCGGCGCGTTGATCGAGCCATCAAGCCGGCCGAAATTGTAATTGCCATAAGTGGCCGAACCACTGCCCGAAAGGCCATCGGTCAGGCTGGGGCCCTTGGTGACGATATTGATCAGGCCCGCGGTCGAGTTACGGCCGAACAGCGTGCCCTGCGGGCCACGCAGCACTTCAACGCGCTCGATTTCGCCCAGTTCGGACAGGCCGACGCCGGTGCGGCTGCGGTATACGCCATCGATGAACAGGCCGACCGAGCTTTCAAGGCCGGCGTTTTCGCCAACCGTGCCGATGCCGCGGATACGTGCAGTGAAGTTTACTTCGCTGGTGGCACCCGAAACGAGCAGCGAGGGGGCAACCTGGTTAAGCTGGCGCACATCGGTGGCACCCGTCTTGGCCAAAGTCTCACCCGTTACGGCCGAGACCGCGATTGGCACATCCGACAGCGCTTCGCTGCGGCGGGTGGCGGTAACGATTATTTCGTCCTGGTCGGCAGCCGCATCAGCCTGCGGGGCATCCTGCGCCAAGGCCGGGACAGCCGAGGCAACAAGCGCCAGCGAAACGCCAAGCGCAGAAGAACGCAGCAAGGTACGGCCGAACGAGCGGCGGAAGGTCTTCATCAAAATCCACTCCCTGTGAACTGGCGGTGCGGCAAACAGGGGGCGCCGCACGCCTGGCGCAGATACGCAGGCCCAGGCGCTTTCACAATACCGGCAGGGGCCGGGTCATCGATTGCAATTGGTGTTTGGCCGGAAAATTACACTCAGGGATCGACGAATTCACCCTTGCGCTTTTCCATCTGGCTGCGAACCGCCTCGATCTGGTTGCGGCTGCCGATCAGCGCGGTCTGTTCGATGCTTTCGGCCATCAGGATCTCATCGGTCGAGATTTCAAGATAGCGGTTGAACAGGCGCTTGGCCGCGCGCTGGGCATGGGGGTTGCGGTTGGCGATTTCCGCCGCGATTGCCGTGGCACGCGCCACCGGGTTGGCATCGACGATGGTCGCAAAGCCATATTCGCCGGCTTGCTCACCTGAAAACTCACGGTTGGTGTAGGTCAACTCACGCAGCACGTCGTCGCGGATCATGCCCTTCCACAGGGCATAGCCGGCCATGTCGGGCACCAGCCCCCACTTCATTTCCATCACCGCCATCCGGGCGTCCGGAGCCACAATGCGAATGTCTGCCCCGCTGGCGATCTGCAGTCCGCCGCCAAAGCAGACCCCGTGGACTGCGGCGATCACCGGCACCGGCAGCTTGCGCCATTGCATCGCAACCTGCTGCGGGCGGTTGGAATTGCCATGAGTCCGCTCGGTCAGCGGCACGGCATCGTGGCGGTTGGTCTGCGCCATCGACGTCAGGTCCAGCCCGGCGCAGAAGCTGCGCCCCTCACCCGCCAGGACCACGGCGCGCAGGCCAGGCATGGCATAAAGCACCTCGCCCGCTTCAAGCAGGGTGTCGAACATGGCCGGATCAAGCGCGTTCATCTTGTCGGTTCGGATCATCCGAACCTGGGCAACGCCATCGGCGTCCATCGAAATGCTGACACGATCGTTGGGCTTCAGCTCGCGCATTGCTGTTCGTCCTGCTGGTTTGTCTTTGTCGCTTCCTTGCCCAAACGCAGGTGCGCGTCCAGCCCTCCTTGCGCCATCGGCGAAAAGTCACTCGCCAAGGGCATGGCCGGGCGCAGCATTTCCTCGGCCAGCCGATAGGCACCGTCGGCGCGGGTCTCGATCAAGCCATCCAGCCCGGCGGTTCGCAGCTTGGCCCGCAAGCGGCTGACATGGACCGCCAGACTGTTGGTCTCTGGCCGAAAGGCCAGGCGCCAAACGTCGCTGCGCAGTTCGCTGGCCGGAACGGCAGCCCCCGGCTCTTCGGCCAGGCGCCACAGCAACAGGAACTCCCGCGGATGCAGGCCTGCCCCGCGGCCCGCGACGAACGCATCGCGCACCAGCAGGTCCAGCCGCAGCGGGCCCAACGTGCGTTCGCGCGGGAGCGAGCGCATCGCCTCGTCAATCCGCAGCGCTCTGCTTTCAATCTCTTCCAGGTCAAGCGTACCGCCGATGGCATCGCCAAAGCCAAGCCGCAGCAGCCGCGCCCGTTCCCCCGGATCCTCCACGCCAACCGCCAGAACCCGCCGCCGACGCTTTACACTGGCGCCAACCAGCATGACCCAATCGCTCACCACGGCGCGATGCGGCATGGCGATCAGCGGGGGCGCTTCGGCCTGGGGCGGCTCGATTCCGGGTTGGACAAGCGTCCAGCCCAGACGGCGCAAATCGCAGCCGTCCGGGACCGGTCCCGTCGCAAACCATTGGAACTGTCGCAAGAACCGACCCCAAAACAATGACTTGGGGCCAGCTTGGCAGCACAGCGACCCGTGCTGCAAGCCTGTTTCAGTATTGCTGTGCGATCAAAATCAGGCGGCGGTCGAATTCACGCCCATGCTGGCAAGGTAGCGCTTGATGTTGCGCGCGGCCTGCCGCAGTCGTTGCTCGTTCTCCACCATGGCGATGCGAACGAAGCCTTCACCCTCTTCGCCATAGCCAACACCGGGCGCGACGGCGACTTCGGCGTGGGTGAGCAGCTGCTTCGAAAACTCGAGGCTGCCCATGTCCTTCAGCGCCGGGGGCAAAGGGGCCCAGGCGAACATCGAGGCCTTGGGGCTGGGAATGTCCCACCCGGCGCGGCCAAAGCTTTCGACCATTACGTCACGGCGCTTCTGGTACAGGTTGCGGTTCATCTCGACGATGTCCTGCGGGCCGTTGAGCGCGGCGCAGGCCGCGGCCTGGATCGGCGTGAAGGCGCCATAGTCAAGGTAGGACTTCACGCGGGTCAGCGCCGCGATCAGCTTCTTGTTGCCAACCGCAAAGCCAACGCGCCAGCCCGCCATCGAATAGGTCTTCGACATCGAGGTGAATTCCACCGCGACATCCTTGGCCCCCGGTACCTCGAGGATCGAGCGGGTCGGGTTGCCATCATAGTAAAGCTCGGAATAGGCGAGGTCGGATAGCACCCAGACCTTGTTCTCCTTCGCCCAGGCGACCAGCCGCTCGTAAAATGCAAGGTCAACCGTCTCGGCTGTCGGATTGGACGGGTAGTTGACGATCAGGATCGAAGGCCGCGGCACAGTGAAGGCCATCGCCCGCTCAAGCGATTCCCAATAGCGCTCGTCCGGCGTGGTCGGCACCGAGCGGATCGTTGCCCCGGCGATGATGAAACCGAAGGTGTGGATCGGATAGCTGGGGTTCGGCGCCAGCACCACGTCGCCCGGCGCGGTGATCGCGGTGGCGAGGCTGGCGAGGCCTTCCTTCGAACCCATCGTCATCACGACTTCGGTTTCGGGATCAAGCTCTACCCCAAAACGATTTGCGTAATAGTTGGCCTGGGCCTTGCGGATTCCGGGGATGCCCTTGGACGCGGAATAGCCGTGCGCGTCCGGCTTTTGCGCCACTTCGCACAGCTTGTCGATCACGTGCTGGGGGGGCGGAAGGTCGGGGTTGCCCATGCCAAGGTCGATGATGTCCCTACCGGCGGCGCGTGCTGCGGCCCGCATGCCGTTGACTTCGGCGATGACGTAGGGCGGCAGGCGCTTGATGCGGTAGAACTCTTCTTCCATGACCTCGACTTCTTGAAGGCAGGGGCGGAATTGCCCAAATTGTCTTACGAGCGATGCATTCGTCTGTAAGACGCTTAAGCACTGCCCGCAAATCGGTTAGGGTGCAAGCAGCCAGCCGGTGAATCGGGAACCCAGCATGCGCGACGACGACCTGACCAGCACTTTCGACGCCATGTTCGCCGGGCCGCTGAAGCTGTGGGAGCAACTGGTTCCGGCCGGCGCCAAGCAAGGGGAACTGGGTGAATGGGCCGCCGCGCTCCAAACGATGCAGGGGCTGTGGCTTGAATTTGCGCAGGACCAGGCCGCACAACTGGCGGGCAAGGCCCCGGTCATGCTGGCCGATCCCGGCAACTGGCTGTCGATCTATGAAGGCTGGGTAAAGGCCCTGCCCTCGGCCCGTCCCGAAGTGCAGCAGAAGCTCTGGGCCGATGGCATGGCGCTCTGGCAGACAGTGCTGGGCCAGTATGGCCTCGACGGCAAGCCTGCGGCCGAGAGCCCCGAACTGCCGCGCCAGGACCGCCGCTTTGCCGATCCGAAATGGCGCGAGCAGCCGTTCTTTGCCCTGGTCCACCAAACCTACCTGATGCTGGCCGAACAGGTCATGGCCCTGGCGGACAGCGTGGAAGGGGTCGATCCACACCAGCAGGAACAATTGCGCTTTGCCGCGCGCACCCTGGTCGAAGCGCTGAGCCCGGCACACTTCCCGGTCACCAACCCGCTCGTGCTGGAACGCGCGATCGCCACCAAAGGGCAAAGCCTGGCCAAGGGCATGCAGCACTTGCTGACCGATCTCAAAAAGGGCCAGCTTACCCATGTCGATCCCGACGCCTTCCGGCTGGGTGAGAACCTGGCAACCACGCCGGGCAAGGTGGTGCACCAGACCCCGCTGTTCCAGCTGATCCAGTACAGTCCGGCCACTGCCACGGTGCTGGAGGTGCCGCTGGTGATCTTTCCGCCGTGGATCAACCGCTTCTACATCCTCGACCTCAACCCCCAGAAGAGCTTCATCCGCTGGGCAGTGGAGCAAGGGATCACGGTTTTCGTCGTCTCGTGGAAGAGCGCGGACGAAACCATGGCAGACCTGACCTGGGACGATTACATCCGCGCCCAGATCGAGGCGATCGACACGATACGTGCGCGCCTGGACGTCAAGGCAGTGCATGCCATCGGCTACTGCGTGGCGGGCACGACGCTGGCTGCGACGCTGGCAGTGCTGGCCCGCCGCGGCGAAGCCGACAAGGTCAAGAGCGCAACCTTCTTCACCGCCCAGGTCGATTTCGAGCAGGCGGGCGAACTCAAGGTCTTTATCGACGACCAGCAATTGCAGATGATCGAAAAGCTGGCCGAGGAGCATGGCTATCTTGACGGGCGCTACATGGCGACCACCTTCAACCTGCTTCGCGGCAACGACCTGATCTGGAACTACGTCATCAAGAACTACCTCTTGGGTGATGACTATCCGGCGTTCGACCTGCTCCACTGGAACGGTGATGTCACCAACCTCCCGGCCAAATGGCACCGCAGTTACCTGTGCGATCTGTACCGCGACAACAAGCTGGTGGTGCCCGATGCGCTGGAAGCTGATGGCACACCGATAGACCTGACGCGGATCCAGACACCGGCCTACATCCAGGCTGGGCGCGAGGACCACATCGCCCCGGCAGCAAGCGTGTGGCAGATCATGCACCACTTGCGCGGGCCCAAGACTTTCCTGTTGGCCGGTTCGGGCCATATTGCCGGGGTGGTCAACCCGCCCGCGGCCCGGAAGTACCAGTACTGGACCAATCCCGCCGCGCTCGACACCTTTGCCGAATTCGTCTCCGGGGCGAGCGAGACGCCCGGATCGTGGTGGCCGCACTGGATCGAATGGCTGCGCGGCCAGGACAGCGCAGAAGTGTCCGCCAAGGGCAAGCGGATCCCCGGCGGCAAGGGTGACAAGGTCATCGAAGACGCCCCCGGAAGCTATGTAAAGGCCCGCTAATCTTCGGTTTTGAAGCATTTTTTCGGATTTTGCTGCACTGCAACAAAATTCTTGACTTCGCAGGTGCAATATCTATTTTGTGCACTGCAACATGAGTCGGGATCGGGTTTCTGACTCGCTGCGAAGGATTTGACCGATGGCCGATGCCAACGTGAACAAGCTCGACCCCGTCAACAAGATTGATGAGGCCAAGGCCGAAGTACTGGCCGAAAAGGCTTATGCTGCCGCTGCCGCTGATGCGCCGGTTGCCAAGAAGGCTGCCGCTCCGAAGAAGCCGGCTGCCAAGAAGATTGCCGCCCCGGCCAAGAAGGTCGCGGTGAAGAAGACTGCAAAGCCTGCCGCCAAGAAGGTCGTAAAGGCTACCCCTATCAAGTCGAAGGACACCACCATCATGGCCAAGACCCAGCACGCCGCCGAAGATTTCACCGCCAAGGTGAAGGATGCCGTTGCCGATCTCCAGGAACGCGCCAAGACCGCCATGGACAAGAGCAACGCCCTGTTCGCCGATGCCGGTGAATTCACCAAGGGCAACGTGGAAGCCCTGGTCGAATCGGGCAAGGTGCTGGCCGCCGGCCTGCAGGACCTGGGCAAGGTCTACGTCGAAGACGCCAAGACCGGGTTCGAAACCATGACCGCAGACGTCAAGGAACTGGCCGCGGTCAAATCGCCGGCTGACTTCTTCAAGCTGCAGGGCGAAATCCTGCGTCGCAACTTCGACGCCGCCATGGCGACGGGTTCGAAGCGGTCGGAAGCCCTGGTCAAGCTGGCCAATGACGCTTTCGCACCGGTTCAGAGCCGCGTCAGCGTGGCGATCGAAAAGGTCAAGCAGGCCGCCTAAGGGCAGCCGCTCCCTCACGGCCCGGCGATCCCTCTCCCCGCCGGACCGTGAGCCAAACCCACCGGGCCGGGCAGCGCAATGCTGCCCGGCCCGTCTGCTTTGCGGCGCGCCGTTTTTGTTTTGGCGCAAGCCTTCGCTTTTTGGTAAGCGCCGCCCGCGCAGAGACTTGTCCTGCTCCACCCACAGTGCGATATTTGTCCAATGGTCCAGCCCATGCCCCTTAGCCAATATGCCGTCCGCGCCGCCGCGGATGAAGGCGATGGCGATTCCGGCGGGCAGAACCAGGTGGGCGTGGCCACCAAAACCCGCGCAAAACCGAAGAAGCCAAGCCAGTTCAAGGTCTTGATGCTGAACGATGATTACACGCCGATGGAATTCGTCGTGATGGTGCTAAAGCGCTTCTTCAACATGGATCTGGAACAGGCGACTCGCGTCATGCTCCACGTCCATCAAAAGGGCGTCGGCGTTTGCGGGATTTTTCCCTACGAAATCGCCGAGACCAAGGTGAACCAGGTGATGGACTTCGCCCGCCAGAACCAGCACCCGTTGCAGTGCACGCTGGAAAAGGCTTGAACGGCTAAGCCACCGCCGTCCCGAACAGCCGCCCGATCGCCCAGGTCGCGGCCATGGCGGCCGTGCCCCAGAACGCCACACGCAGGACGCCGCGGGTAATCGGTGCACCACCTGCGCGCGCGCCGACCGCGCCCAGCAGCATCAGGAACAACAGCGCCGATACGGAAACGCCGATCACCAGCTGCGTCAGGGGCAGCAGGCTCGCCGCGCCGAGCGGCAGGGCCGCGCCAACTGCAAAGGTGGTCGCAGAGGTTAGTGCGGCCTGAACCGGACGGGCGCGGGTCATCTCCGCCAGGCCCAGTTCGTCGCGGGCATGGGCGCCCAGGGCATCATGAGCCATCAACGCGGTGGAGACCTGATCGGCGAGGTCCGCATCAAGGCCCCGGCCGCGATAGATCGCCGCCAGCTCCTCATGCTCAAACTCTGGATCCTCTGCCAGTTCGCGGGCCTCGCGCGCAAGGTCGGCACTCTCGGTATCGGCCTGGCTGGAGACCGAGACATATTCGCCCGCCGCCATCGACATCGCCCCGGCAACCAGGCCCGCCAGGCCTGCGACCAGGATCGGTCCCTTGTCCGCGGTGCTGGCCGCCACGCCCACAATCAGGCTGGCCGTCGATACGATCCCATCATTTGCGCCCAGCACGGCGGCGCGCAGCCAGCCAATGCGTTCCACCACGTGCAGTTCAGGGTGGTGCGAGATCATCGACATCTGGGCGCTCTCCTGCTTGCGATGCATCACAGTGTCCCCGTTCGTCCCGCAAAGCAATTCCCGCTTCCGCGCATGCGGCAGCACCGCTATGGAACCAATGCAACGGTTGGCCTTGCGCCTGCCAAAAGGATCTGTGCTGGCCGCCTCGTGAAGTCTCTTCCCGCCATTGACCGCTATATTTTCCGGCTCGTGCTGATGCCGATGCTGGGCGTCTTCGTGATCGCCGCATCGCTGCTGGTGCTCGACAAGATGCTCAAGCTGTTTGACTTCGTGGCGACCGAGGGCGGGCCGGTTTCGGTGGTGTTCCAGATGCTGGCCAACCTGCTGCCGGAATATGCCAGCCTGGCGATCCCGCTGGGGCTGATGCTGGGCATCCTGCTGGCCTTCCGCAAGCTGGCGACCACCAGCGAGCTGGATACCATGCGGGCGGTTGGTCTGAGCTATACCCGGCTGCTGCGCGTGCCTTACATGATCACGCTGGTGCTGGCCGCGCTTAATCTGGTGATCGTCAGCTATCTCCAACCGCTGTCGCGCTATTATTACGAGCAGCTGCAGTTCGAACTGCGTTCCGGCGCACTGGGTGCCTCGATCAAGGTGGGCGAATTCACCACCCTGCAAGACAAGATGGCACTGCGGATCGAGCAAAGCCGCGAGGAAGGCCGCCAACTGATCGGCATCTTCGCCCGCGTCGCCTCACCCAAGGGGCAGGTCCTTTCGATCTCGGCCCGCGAAGGCCGGTTCCTGGCGCTGAAAGACAGCCCGGATACGATCATCCTGCGCCTGACCGATGGACAGATCGTGCAGGATGCCCCCGGTCAGCCCCCTCGCGTGCTGAGCTTCAGCCGCCATGACCTGCCGATTGACCTGCCCGCGGTGGAAGAGTTCCGCAAGCGCGGTGGCAAGGAGCGGGAGTACTTTCTTCCCGAATTGCTGCGGATCACCTGGAGCGATCGGGCAAGCGAACAGCTAAAGAATGAAAGCAGCGCCAGTCTGAACTTCCGCCTGGTCGAAGTGGCGATGATGCTGCTCTTGCCGCTGCTGGCCGTAGCGCTTGCGGTCCCGCCCAAGCGCTCCAGCTCCGCACTCGGGCTGTTCCTTTCGATCGTGATGGTGGTGGCCTATCACAAGGTTAACGAATACGGCATGGCGGTCTCCGCGCTGGGGCGCGTCTCCCCTTTTCTGGCCTTGTGGGTTCCCTTCGCGGTGTTTTCTGCGCTGATCCTGTGGATGTACTGGCGGATCGCCTATGTGCCCGGCGGCCAGCCGATCGGGGCGCTTGAACGCTTTGCCGACAACCTGGGCAGATGGGGCCGCAAGCTGGCAGCGCGGCTTAACCGCAACCGGATCGCGAAGGCCTGATGCAGCTCGAATTCTTCCCCTCACCTTCGCTGATGCGCTATCTTGCCAAGTTGTTCATCGTCCGCATCCTGGCGGTCCTGATCATGCTGGTGCTGGTTTTGCAAACGCTCGACCTCTTGTCCGAAAGCGGCAAGATCATGGGCGTGCCCGGCAATGGCGAGGCGCAGCTGTGGCACTATGTCTCGCTCCGTATGCCGCAACTGATCGCGCGCTTCCTGCCCTATTCGGTGCTGCTGGCCACGATCATCACGCTCGCCACGCTCAACCAGAACAGCGAGGTCGTGGCGATGAAGGCCGCGGGCCTTTCCGCGCACCAGGTGCTTGCCCCGCTGCTGCTGACTGCAGGGGCAATTTCGGTGGTGAGCTTTGCCTTCAACGAAGCCGTCGTCACCCGAACGACCGGTACGCTCAAGGCCTGGCAAGCGGTCGAATACAAACCGATCCCCCCTGACGCCAAGGTCAGAGCCAATGTCTATCTGCCCGACGGGCCGCATATCCTGGCTGCCGGCGCAGTTAGCGGCACGGGCGCACTGACCCGAATGGATAACGTCACCTGGTACCGCCGCGATAGCACCGCAATGGTCCTTGAACAGGTTCGCGCGCCCCATGCCACTTACGCCAACCCTGGCTGGCGGCTGGACCGGCCAGTCAGCTTTGACGTGAAAGGCACCCGCCGGGCCGAATTGCCCTCCACGATCGTGGCCAAAGGGATCACCCCGGCGCAAGTCGCGATCAGCAAGGTGGACCCCGATGGACAGAACTTCATCGAACTCTATCGCTCGATCAAGGCGCTCAAGGCCCAAGGCCGGCGAACCGGCGAGCTAGAGGGCAAATGGTGGCACAAGTTCTCTGGCCCGTTGGCCGCGCTACTGATGCCGCTGCTGGGCGCGATTGCCGCATTCGGTCTGGCGCGCTCGGGCCAGCTGCTGATCCGGGCGATCATCGGCATGGCGCTGGGCTTTGCCTATTTCGTGATCGACAATGCCGCGCTCGCCATGGGCAACTTCGGCGGATACCCGCCGCTGATCGCAGCCTGGGCGCCGTTCCTGCTGTTCGCACTGGTTGGAGAAACCGTGCTGGTCCGGACTGAGGAATAGCTGCTCAGCGCGTCTTCATCGTGCTTTTGGCAAGATAGCTGACCAGCGGCAGCAGCCCCGGATAACTGGCCTGGGCATATGTTGAATCCGCACCCAGCTGCGCCGCCAGACGACGATGCGCCTCAGGCAGCGAATGATAAGGCAGGCTGGGCAGCAGGTGGTGCAACGCGTGATAGCGAAGGCCCACCGGCGCCCACAGCTCGGCCAGGATTCCGGGCGGCGGGACATTGACTGAATCAAGATACTGCGCGGTCACCGTCATCGGCTCACCTTCGTTCTGCCACAGGTGCGCAACCAGCGTGCGCACCTGATTGAGCACAGCCGTGGCCGAGATCACCGCCAGGCCAATTGCCAGCGGCCGCCAGTCATGCGTCGCAGCATACCAGACCAGGAACAGCGCCCAAACCGATGCGCCAAGCTCTTGCCAGAATACCTGTCGGGCGAACTCGCCCTCGGCGGGGCGGCGGCGGAAGGCTGGGTTGATTGACAGGGCCGAGGCGCGTTCCCACACCAGCCGCCGCAGCGGCGGAATGATCGCCCCAAGTGGCACGAGCAACGCAGACCGGATCAGCAAGCCGATCGGCAGCAGCACCGCCACGAGGATGAACATCGGCAGCGACCAAGGCTTCATTAGCGCCAGCGGCAGGTATTCCGGATCCTCGACGGTTCCGTACCGGGTCCGGGCATGATGCAGGGTGTGGACGTTCTCATACATCAACGAAGGCGTCAGCATCGGGATCCCGACCAGCAGGTTCCAGCCAAACCGGAAGCCCGGCAACGCGTCGCGGTGGATGTGCGTCAACTCGTGAATGAATAGCAGCGCACGGTAAAAGGCGAGCGCGGAAATCAAGCCGGCCAGCGCCGCTTGCCAAGTATCGTTGAGCAGGATCGCTCCTGTCAGTCCAGCATAGCCGATCGTCGCCGAAACCAGCATATCAGGCCAATAGATACTGCCCTTCGCCACCGCGATGTCGCGGGTCTGCTCCACCGCAGCACGCAGCATAGTCATGTCATCGGGGATGCCGTTGCCGCGGGCAGCGCCTTTGGTCTTGTCAGCTATGGCTTCTTGGGCAGTCATACTTGATCCGTAATTCACGTGTCTGTGGTCGGCCATGCTTGGCTTCACCAGCCTAGCGGGGCATAGATGAGGTTCATGCGATAGAACAAAGGCAAGATAGTGGCCCAGTCGGAAATTGTGATCACAGAAGTTAACGACAAGGCCGGGCGCGAGGATTTCGTCGATATTCTCTATCGCCTGAATGCCGCCGATCCCAATTTCGTGCCCCAGCTGCGCTCGGAGGAAATTGAGCGTTACACACCTGGCGGCAATCCCTATTTCGAACATGCACGCTGCCAGCTGTTCCTCGCCAAGCGCGGTGGGATTGTTGTTGGCCGGATTGCGGCACACATCGATGAATTGGCGCTGGCCCAGCCGTCCGATCAGGGCATGGGCCCCGGAACCGGAATGTGGGGCGCACTGCAGGCCGAGGACGCGGAAATCGCCGCCGCCTTGATCAACCAAGCCGAACTATGGCTGCGCGCTCAGGGCATGGTCCGGGTCCTGGCACCGATGACCCTCTCGGTCTGGGAAGAGCCTGGCCTGCTGGTGAAAGGCTTTGATCACCCGCCCACGATCATGATGGGCCACAATCCGCCGCATCACCGCGACTGGATCGAAGGGGCCGGTTACCAGGGCATCAAGACGCTGGCGACCTATGACCTTGACATCACCCAGTCCTATCCGCCGCTGATCCAGCGGATCGTCCAGTCAGGCGAGAAGAATGAACGGATCCGGATTCGCGATGTAGATTTGAAGAACTTTGATCGCGAAGTGGAAATCATCTGTTCGATCCTGAACGATGCCTGGTCGGACAATTGGGGTTTCGTCCCCTTCACGCCGAGCGAGATCGCCTATACCGCCAAGAAAATGAAGCCGCTGGTCAAGCCGGACCTCGTGCGGATCGCCGAATACGACGGCGAGGCCGTGGCCTTCATGATCACCCTACCCGATGCCAACCAGATCCAGCTGAAGGCGGTCGGCCGCGACGGCAGGCCATCTTTGCTCGGCTGGATCAAGCTTGGCTGGTGGATGCTCCGGCCGAGGCCGGCTGATATGCGCGTGCCGCTGATGGGGGTGGTCAAGCGCCTGCAATCAAGCCGCATGGCCAGCCAGCTGGCCTTCATGATGATCGAGACGATCCGCCAGGCTTCAGTCCATCACTACCGCGGAAGGCGCGGCGAGATTGGCTGGATTCTGGATGACAACCAGGGGATGAACGCCATCGCCCAAGCGATCGATGCCCGGGTCAACAAGGAATACCTGATCTTCGAAAAAAGCCTTTAGGAGGCCGGCGCTCCGCTGCGCTTGTCTACCGCGGCCGTCACGGCAACGTCCGCAGTGACGTTGCCCAGCGTGCGCATGATATCTGGTAGCATTTCGACTGCGACCAGTAGCGCAAGCGGTTCAATTGGCACGCCCATAGCCATCGCGATCGGCCCGACCGAGACCACGAAGCTGAGCGTGCCCGGAAGTGAAACCGAGCTGAGCGAAACCAAAAAGGCCACCAGTACCCCGGCCCCCAAAGCCCAGACCGAAAGCGGCGTACCCGTGAGGTAGGCGGCATAGATCGCCACCCCCATATTCATCGCCGGGCTGGTCCCACGAAAGATCGCAACCGCCAGCGGCAAGACAAAATCGGCAGTCGCTTCGCGCACGCCCAGTTTGCGCGAGGCACCCAGCATGGCCGGCAAGCTGGCCAGCGAAGATTGGGTGGAAATTGCCACTGCATAGACCGGCAGCATGGATCGGATGAAGCCACCGGGTTTGCAGCGGCCGAGGGTCAGCGCAATGCCAACCGAAGCCAGCAACACGACCAACCCGGCTGCGCTGACGATCAGGATATAGTGCGCCAGCCCCCCGATCGCGTCCGAACCGGTCTTGGCACCCAGCGATACGGCCAGGCCAAGCACCCCGATCGGAGCGAGCATCAACACCCAACCTACGATCACCATCATGGCCATGGCCAGCCCTTCGAAAAAGGTCAGCAGCGCACGGCGGGGCGCTTCGGCAATTCGCGTGCAGGCCAGGGCAAACAATGCAGCGAAGATCACCACCGGCAGCATCGCTCCATTGGCTGCGGCGGAGAAGATATTGCTTGGAACCATCGCCTCGAGAATCTCGGCAAAGCCGGGTACCTTGCCGGGGTCCGCTGTCCCGCCACCGCTTAGCGCAGCCATCGCCGCCGCCGGGATTGGGAACAGCTCGATCAGCAGGGGCACCAGCAGGGCCGATGCGGTACCGGCAGCCAGCAGCACGCCCACAAACATCAGCACGGCCCGCCGCGCCAGCGCACCGCCCCCAGCAGCGGCAAGGGTCTGGGAGATGCCGGTCACCACCAGTCCGATCACCAGCGGCAGGATCGTCAACTGCAGCATCTTCAGCCACAGGCTACCGAGTTCCTCGGCAACGCCCTGGACCGGCGCGAAACCTGGCTGGCCCCGAAAAGCCGTGCCGATCACAAAGCCCAGCAGCAGCGCCAGGAAGGTCAGCAGCGCAGGCACCCGGATTTCCGGGAAACCGCTCGATCCGGACTGTTGCTGCATTATGGGCTCCCCTGATTTCCGTTTTTGCGCGCGTGACATTAGCGTGCTGGCGCGACATAGCAATTTGACAGGACCTAGCCTGCTACAGGGTAAGTGATGGGACGCAACTATTTCGGTACGGACGGGATCCGCGGGCGCACCAATGCCGGCGTGATGACTGCGGCAACGGCAATGAAAGTCGGCCAGGCCGCCGGCACCCGCTTCCTGCGCGGCAGCCACAAGCACCGGGTGGTGATCGGCAAAGACACGCGGCTTTCCGGCTATATGCTGGAAAACGCGCTGGTCGCAGGCTTCACCAGTGTCGGTATGGACGTGATCCTGCTTGGCCCGATGCCGACCCCGGCTGTTGCCCTGCTGACCCGCGAACTGCGCGCCGATGTTGGCGTGATGATCTCTGCCAGCCACAATCCTTACGAGGACAACGGCATCAAGCTGTTCGGGCCCGATGGGTTCAAGCTTTCTGATGCGGACGAAGCCGCGATTGAGGCCATGCTGGCCGAAGATCTGCCGCTGGCCCCTGCCCCCCAGATTGGTCGGGCCCGCCGGATTGAAGATGCCGGCGGCCGCTATATCCACGCAGTAAAAGCCTCGCTGCCCGATGATGTCCGCCTGGATGGACTGAAGATCGTGGTCGATTGTGCCAATGGCGCGGCCTATCAAGTTGCGCCTTCGGCTATCTGGGAACTCGGCGCTGAAGTGGTTGCCGTTGGTGTCACGCCCAATGGCACAAACATCAATGACAAGTGCGGTTCTACCCACCTTGACCTTATCAAGGAAAGCGTGGTCGCGAGCGGCGCCGACATTGGCATTGCGCTGGATGGCGATGCCGACCGGTTGATCGTCGTCGATGAAAAGGGCCAAACAGTCGATGGCGATCAGATCATGGCCCTGATTGGCAGCCAACTAGCGGCACGCGGTCAGCTGCGGGGCGGCGGCATTGTGGCCACTGTCATGTCGAACCTTGGACTGGAGCGGTTTCTCGATAGCAAGGGCTTGAACCTGGTGCGCGCCAAGGTTGGCGACCGCTATGTGCTCGAAGCAATGCGCGCCGGTGGCTATAATGTCGGCGGCGAGCAATCGGGCCACATGATCATGCTCGATCATGCCACGACCGGAGACGGCACGATTGCAGCGCTCCAAGTCCTCGCCGCCCTCGTCAAGAGCGGGCAGCGCGCGAGCGAACTGATGCACCTGTTCGATCCGGTGCCGCAATTGCTCAAGAATGTGCGCTTTGCTGGCGGCAAGCCGCTCGACGATGCCCGCGTCAGGGCCGTAATTGCCGAGGCCGAAGCCCAACTCTCCGGCCGGGGGCGTCTGGTGATCCGCCCGTCCGGCACCGAACCGGTGATCCGCGTCATGGCCGAAGGAGACGATGCCGGCGAAGTCGATCAGGTCGTCGATGCGATTTGTGCGGCCGTGCAGGAGGCTGCCCGTGCTTGAGATGCGCCCCGATTGCGAGAAGTGCGGAACGGACTTGCCAGCCGAACTGCCCGGCGCCTTCATCTGCAGCTTCGAATGCACTTTTTGCACCGAATGCGCCGATAGCCTCGATGAACGCTGCCCCAACTGCGGCGGTGAACTGATGGACCGCCCGACCCGAGCAAAGACACTTCACACCAAGCATCCGCCCAGCACCGAACGGAAGTTCAAAGGGTGACCCCTCCACGCATTCTGTCGATTGCCGGCTCGGATTCGTCTGGCGGCGCCGGGATCCAGGCTGACATCAAGACGATCACCGCGCTTGGAGGCTATGCCATGACTGCAATTACTGCGGTTACGGCGCAAAATACGCTTGGCGTCACTATGGTAGAGGCACTTTCCCCTGCGATGGTGGTGGCGCAGATCGATGCCTGCGTCAGCGATATTGGCGTTGATGCCGTGAAGATTGGAATGCTGGGCTCGCCCGAGATCGCCGCCGTGGTGGCCGAGCGACTGGAGCGGCTGAGCGCGCCGATCGTCTTCGATCCGGTGATGATCGCCACCAGCGGCTCCGTCCTGGCCGACCCTGCAACGATCGCCGGGTTTGAGCGGCTGATGCGGATCGCCACCCTGACCACACCAAACGTGCCCGAGTTGCAGGCTCTCGGCGGACCAACCGGCATGGCCTCGCGCGGCGTGGCCTATCTTGCCAAAGGTGGTGATGCCGATGGACCGGCGGTGGAAGACGTGCTGGTCATGCCAGGCGCAGAACCACTGGCCTGGTCAGCCCCGCGGATCATGACCCGCCACACCCACGGCACCGGCTGCACGCTGTCGAGCGCCATTGCTACCGGCCTGGGTGCAGGACTGGATCTTGTGACGGCAATCGAACAGGGCCGTGCCTTCGTTCGCGCTGCGCTTGGCGCTGCCCCCGGTTTCGGTGCCGGCAGCGGCCCACTCGGTCATCAGGCCGTTCAGTCGAGCTCGTAGAACTCCGCGATCTTGGCCCAGGCTTCTTCGGCTGTTTCCACCCACTGGAAGAGCTTGAGATCCTCATGATTGATCACGCCTTCCTCGGCCAGGGCCTGGAAGTTGATGACCTTGTTCCAGAACTCTGCGCCGAACAGCAGGATCGGGATCGGCTTCATCTTGCCGGTCTGGATTAGTGTCAGGAGCTCCATGAATTCGTCAAGCGTGCCAAACCCGCCAGGGAAAACCGCGACTGCACGCGCGCGCAGCAGGAAGTGCATCTTGCGCAGCGCGAAGTAGTGGAACTGGAAGGCCAGTTCGGGGGTGACATACTGGTTGGGGGCTTGCTCGTGCGGCAAGACGATGTTGAGGCCGATCGTTTCAGCGCCGACATCCACCGCACCGCGATTGGCCGCCTCCATAATCGACGGGCCGCCACCAGAGCAGACCACGAACTGGCGCATGCCCTTTTCAACAATCCCGCATTCGCCGGCGATCCGGCCCAGCTTGCGCGCTTCGTCGTAATACTTCGATTTGGCGACCAGCCGTTCAACAACCGCCTTTCGTTCAGGCGTGGTTGCAGTTTTCAAAGCCGCCTCGGCCTCTTCGGGCGCGGGGATGCGGGCCGAACCATAGCAGACCAGCGTCGAGCCGATCCCCGCTTCATCGAGCATCATCTCGCACTTCAGCAGTTCCAGCTGGAAGCGGACCGGGCGCAGTTCCTCGCGCAGCAGGAAATCGGTGTCGCGGAAGGCCAGCTTATAGGCAGGACTGCGAGTCTGCGGCGTTGCCGCCAGGTGCGATTCGACGAAAGAGGCTTCCTGTTCAGCTTTGTAGAAGCGGCGGCGGCTGAGTCGCTTGTCGGTCGGTTCTGTCATAATGCCTTTGTCCTTTGCAGCGAGGCATTTGCCAACCCCCAAAACAGCTCGGCCCGCCGCTCGATTGAAGAGCACGGGCCGTCTGGTTCAGCGAAAGTATTGGATGCCCGACAAGGATTCGAACCTTGATTGACGGAGTCAGAGTCCGCTCTCTTACCATTAGAGGATCGGGCAACGAGGGCGGTCCTCTAGGCGGACGATGCGCTCGCGTCAAGCCGCTGCACTTGCCCTTGCGGTCGCCTGCCGCTAGCATGGCTTCAGGTACCCGCCGCTCAGGCGGGATAATGATAAGAGTGTGATTGTTATGGCGGAAAAGTTTCCGCCGGCCATGCGCGAGGAGGCAGGACAGGGGTTCGAACCCGGACAGGACCAGCGCAACGCGCCCAGCCCTGCCGATACCGCGCCCACCAAGCCATCCCGCCGGTCGGACGGCCGACCCGGACGAATCGACCCGCAAGGCGGCGGGCGCGATCCGGCACTTTACCAACGGCAGAGCTTTGCCGCGATTGACCTTGGCACCAACAACTGCCGTCTATTGATAGCCCGCCCCCAGGGGGAGAACTTCGTCGTGGTCGATGCCTTCAGCCGCGTTGTCCGGCTGGGCGAAGGGCTGGCCGGCTCTGGCCGGCTCAGCGATGCGGCGATGGACCGCGCCCTGGGGGCGCTGCAAGTCTGCGCCGAAAAACTCAAGCGCCGCCGCGTCCACTTGGCCCGCTCGGTAGCGACCGAGGCTTGTCGCCGTGCAGAGAACGGTCCCGAATTCATCGAACGCGTCCGCCGGGAGACCGGGATTGCGCTCGATATCATCAGCGCCAAGGAAGAAGCGCGGCTGGCCGTCCTGGGCTGTCACATCCTGCTTGAACAGGGCGATGGGCCCGCCATCATCTTTGATATAGGCGGCGGATCGACCGAACTGGTCCTGGTCGAACAGAACGGTGCGCCGCTGCCCCGGATTGTCGACTGGATGAGCGTGCCTTGGGGCGTGGTCTCGCTGACCGAAACCTGCGGAGCGGAGCCGCTCGATGCCGATGGTCGCGCTGCGCGCTATGCCGACATGCGCCGCCGTGTGCGCGAGAGCCTGGCCCCATTCACCGCGCGACTTCAACCAACTCTGGAACAGCGCGACCCTGAACGTCCACTGCGGCTGCTTGGCACCAGCGGTACGGTCACAACCTTGGCCAGCCTGCACCTTGAACTGCCGCAGTACGATCGCCGCGCTGTCGACGGCCTGATCGTTCCGGCCGCTGCGATGCGCGGAATTTCCGAGCGGCTATCGGCCATGCCAATCCCAGCGCGGCGCGAACTGGCGTGCATCGGCCGGGAACGGGCTGATCTGGTCGTTGCTGGCTGCGCCATTCTGGAAACGATCCTCGACCTCTGGCCGGCTGATCGGCTAGGCGTGGCAGATCGCGGCATTCGGGAAGGCATTCTGCGCAGCCTGATGGCTTCCGAGGGCATGGCCGAGCGTACCCGTTCCGCCATGCGCCGCAGCAAACGTGAAGGACTATCGCGATGAGCCGTTCAGGCCGCCCCGCCGGTGAACGGCTCAAGACTGGCAAGGGCCGGACCGCCAGCTCGACCCGCTGGCTGACCCGCCAGCTTAACGATCCTTACGTCAAGGCGGCCAAGGAAGCCGGCTGGCGCAGCCGCGCGGCCTTCAAGCTGATCGAGCTCGACGAGAAATATGCCCTGCTCAAGGCGGCCAAGCGCGTGGTCGACCTGGGCGTGGCGCCGGGCGGCTGGAGCCAGGTGGTGCGCAAGCAGGCCCCAAAGGCAGCTGTGGTTGGCATCGACCTGCTGCCAACCGAGCCTCTGGAAGGCGTAACCCTGTTCCAGATGGACTTCATGGATGATGCCGCTCCCGGCCTGCTCATCGAAGCCCTGGGCGGCGCGCCCGACCTGGTGATTTCGGACATGGCCGCCAATACGGTTGGCCACAAGGCGACCGACCACCTTAGGACGATGGGCCTGGTCGAGACGGCGGCACACTTCGCGATCGAGAACCTCGCGCCCGGCGGTGCCTTCGTTGCCAAGGTGCTGGCCGGCGGGACCGACACCGAACTGCTGGCCCTGCTCAAACGTCATTTCACGACGGTAAAGCACGCCAAACCCCCGGCGAGCCGCAAGGACTCGTCGGAATGGTACGTCATCGCGCAGGGTTTCAAGGAATAGAAAAAGGGCGGCAGGTCTTGCGACCGCCGCCCACTTCCAGCCAGGCTAACTGGCGGATTACTTCTTGGCGGGTTCCGCAGCCGGAGCAGCAGCGGCGCCTTCCGCCGGAGCAGCAGCCGCATCGGCAGCCGGAGCAGCCGGAGCAGCCGGCAGCGGCAGGTTCGAACCCTGGGTGTTCAGGTAGACCAGCAGGTTGGCACGCTCAGCCGCATCGCCGATTCCCGCGAAGCTCATCTTGGTGCCAGCGGCAAAGGCCTTGGGGTTCTTGAGCCAGGCGTCCATCGAAGCCCAGTCCCAGTTGCCGCCCTTGCCTTTGACGGCATCCGAATAAGCGAACCCGGCATGGCTGCCCAGCGGCTTGCCCAACGTTGCCCAAAGGTTGGGACCGATACCGTTGGCACCCCCCTGGTTGACGGTGTGGCACGAGGCGCACTTCTTGAAAGTGGCTTCGCCCTTGGCGGCATCGGCGCTGGCAAGCAGGGTTTCCAGCGGCACGGCTGCAGCGCCGCCTTTGCCTTCCTGCACAACGCCTTCGATCTCATAGCCCATCTTTTCAGGGCGGTTTTCCTTGGTCGCGCGGAAGTAGTGGCTGCTCACCGAAGCGAGACCAAGCGCAACAACGCCCGAAAACAGCGTCCAACCGGCGATGGTGTTGAAACGGTCGTCCATCAATCGTGCCCCGTGGGAAATGTAGGTAGAAGGTTTGCGCGTCGCTCTAGTGTCGGGCGGGGGCAAGCGCAAGGGGCATTGCAGCGCCCGGCCACAAGCCTTAGCGATGGGACGCAAATATGGCCCGTTAAGCGGCCGAGGAGAGGCACAACCTGATGAGCTGGGCCAAGGAACTGGAAGAGCTGCGCGCCCGCGAGGCGCTGGCCGAACAAATGGGCGGGCCGGACAAGGTTGCGCGGCAGCATGGCCGCGGCAAGATGGACGCCCGGGCGCGGTTGGCGGCACTGGTTGATCCCGGCTCGTTCCGAGAGATCGGCAAGATCGCCGGCAAGGGAGCCTATGATGCCTTTGGCAATCTGACCGGCGTGCTGCCCGCCCCGTTCCTGTTCGGCAAGGCCACGATCAATGGCCGCCCGGTTGTTGCCACGGCCGATGATTTCACCATACGCGGCGGCGCGGCGGATGCCGGGATCGGCCGCAAGATGGAGCAGGCCGAAAAAATGGCTCGCGAGCTTAAGTTGCCGATCATCCGGATGATCGACGGCACCGGCGGCGGCGGCTCGGTCAAAACGCTGGAAATGATCGGCGCAACCTATATCCCCGCGGTCCACATGTGGGGCGAGGTGGTGAAAAATCTTGATGCCGTGCCCGTGGTCGCGCTGGCACTGGGGCCGACTGCAGGCCTGGGTGCAGCACGGATCGCTGCCAGCCACTATTCGGTGATGGTCCGCGGGCTCAGCCAGATATTCGCTGCCGGTCCGGCCGTAGTCGATGCCATGGGCACAGCCTGGAAAGATGAAGGTTCCGCCAACCACGAACAGGCTAAGGAGGCACTGGGCGGCAGTTCGATCCACACCCGCAATGGCGTGGTCGACGATGAAGTCGCCAGTGAAGCTGAAGCCTTTGCCCGGGCGCGCCATTTCCTGTCCTTCATGCCCGAATATGTCGGCCAGCCGGCACGGCGCCTGGCGAGCGGCGATCCGCCCGCGCGGCGCGAGGAAGCGCTGCTCAGCCTCGTCCCGCGCGGGGATAAGGAAGTCTATTCGATGCGGCGGGCGATGGACCTGATGTTCGATAAGGGCACCGTGTTCGAGATCGGCCGGATGTGGGGACGCGCCGCGATCACCGCGCTGGCACGGCTTGATGGCTGGCCGGTCATGGTGCTGGCCAGCGATCCCAGCTTCCTGGGCGGATCGTGGGATGCCAAGACCAGCGAAAAAGTCGAACGCTTCGTCAAGCTGGCTGACCAGTTCCGCCTGCCAATCGTCCACCTGGTCGATAACCCAGGCTTCATGATCGGGCGGGAGGCAGAGATCGCCGGAACGATCCGTTATGGCGTCCAGGCGATGAACGCGATCTACAAGGCGACCGTGCCGCTGGCCTCGATCGTCATGCGCCGCGCCTATGGCATTGCCGGGAGCGCGATGTCGAACGCCGATACCTACCAGTATCGCTATTGCTGGCCTTCGGGCGACTGGGGATCGCTGCCGATCGCAGGGGGGCTTGAAGTGGCCTATAAGAGCGAGATCGAGGCCGCCGCGGATCCGGCAGCGGAACTCGAAGCGATCCGGGCACGGCTGGCCAAGGTCACTTCACCCTTCCGCAGCGCCGAACGCTTCAATGTCGAGGATATCATCGACCCGCGCGATACCCGCCCCTTATTGTGCGAATTCGCGGAGCTGGCCTGGCGGCGGTTGGCTGCGGATCAAGAGCGGAGATAGTCCGCCAGTTCCTTTTGCTCAGCCGCGCTCAGCCGCAATCCCAGCTTGGTCCGGCGCCAGAGGATGTCCTCGGCACTCTCCGCCCATTCCTCGCTGCGAAGGAAATCGACTTCGGCGGCGGTAAGCCCGGCGCCGAAGCTCTTGCCCAGCGCCTGCCAGCCTTCTGCGCCGTTCAGCCACCGCTCGGCGCGGGTGCCATAGGCGCGGGCGATACGGTCAACCGTGCCGGCATCGAGGAAGGGGTAGCGGGCAGCTAGAGTGGCCTTAAGGGCATCAAGCCCATCAAGCGGAAAATCACCGCCGGGTAGCGGCTTGCTGCGGGTCCAGGCCTTGCCCGACAGCGCCGGAACGCGCCCGGCCATCATATCGACCGCTTCCTCGGCAAGGTGGCGATAGGTGGTGATCTTACCGCCATAAACGCTGAGCAAAGGGGCGCCTGCATCCTTGTCGGACAGGTCGAGGCGGTAGCCGCGGGTTGCCGCCTCGGGCTTGCCTGATCCATCATCGACCAGCGGCCGCACGCCCGAATAGGTCCAGATGACATCCGCCGGGGTGATCGCTGTCTTGAAGTAGCCGTTCGTCCCTTCGCAGAGATAGGCAATCTCTTCGGCACTGGCGACGATCGGTTCGCCAGCCGTGTGATCCCGGTCGGTGGTGCCGATCAGGGTGAAGTCGCGCTCATAGGGAATGGCGAAGAAGATCCGTCCGTCCGCCAACTGGAAGAAATAGGCATAGGGATGGTCAAACAGCTTGCGCACCACGATGTGCGAGCCGCGCACCAGCCGCATGCCGTATTCGGGCGTCTCCCCAACCAGGCCATCAACCTGCAGCACGGCCGGGCCGGCTGCATTGATCAGCGCCCGGGCGGTAAACTTGCCCGCCGGGGTTTCAAGCTCCCAGCCGCCCTCAATCCGATGTGCTGCCGTAAGCGGGGTGCGCGGGCAAACTTGTGCTCCATGCGCCGCTGCATCAAGCGCGTTGAGCACGACCAGCCGCGCATCGTCCACCCAGCCATCCGAATACTCAAACGCGGGGCCAAACTCCGCCTTGAGCGGCGCACCGGCGGGGTGGCGATGCAGATCGATCGAGCGCGTTGCCGGCAAGTGCTTTCGGCCGCCGATATGGTCATAGAGAAACAGACCCAGTCGCAGCAGCCAGCGCGGGCGCAGGCCCTGCACGTGCGGCAGGACGAAACGCAGCGGATGGATGATGTGGGGAGCAATGCCCCACAGCGCCTCGCGCTCGGTCAGCGCCTCGCGAACGAGGGCGAATTCATAATGCTCGAGATAGCGTAAGCCACCATGGACCAGCTTGGTCGAGGCAGAGGAGGTGCCCTGCGCAAGGTCGCCTGCCTCAAGCAGCAACACCTTTGCTCCGCGCCCGGCGGCATCGCGGGCGATCCCTGTGCCGTTCACCCCGCCGCCGATTACCGCTACATCAAACTGCATTGTCATCCTATCGCACATCTGGGTTCGGGACAGGTCGCACCGCCCCCGGCGGGGTAAGGCGCCGGAACAGCCGCCCTTCCTCGCTATAGAATACCAGGCAAAGCGCCGCCATGCCGCCCGCCAGCAAGGACCAGGCCAGTGGCCGGGCTGTGCCGTCGTAAGCTTGGCCAATCAAGGCGCCCAGGCTGGCTGCAAGCGCCATCCGCACAAACATCTGGAACGAACTGGCCGCGCCGGCAATGCGGGCGAAAGGCTGCAACGCGATCGAGCCAAAATTTGCGCCAAGAAAGCCCATCAGACACATGTTGAGGCCCATTACGAGCACAAATGACCATAAGGTCTGTTGCGCCTGATGCGACAGCCAGACCTGGAGCGCGCTGACGAGGATAAAGACCAGTAGTGCCGTGTGTGAAACCCGGCGCGCGCCAAACCGTTCGACGATGCGCGCGTTTGAGAAATTGGCAACGGCCATGCCGCCCGCCATGAGCGCAAAGATCAGCGGAAAGCTTGAACCGGCACCGAAGTGTTCGGCCACCAGTTGCTGGGCAGAATTGATATAGCCGAACAGGCCCGCAACCAGCAGCGATGCCCCGATGACATAACCCATCGCGGCGCGGTTGCTTGCTGCCATCAGCATGTTCCGTGCGATCGCACGCGGCGCGATGGATTGGCGGTTATCTGGATCCAGCGTCTCGGGCAGGCGGATCCAGGCCCACAGCCAAACCGCCAGTCCCAGCAAGGCCATTCCGCCGAAGATCCAGCGCCAGCTCGCCACAGCCAGCACGGCCTGGCCAAAGCTGGGCGCGGCCATCGGCACGATCATGAAGATCACAGCCACGGTCGATTGCGCCCGGGCCATCCGATCCCCGGAGAATCGATCGCGAATAATCGCATTGGGCAGCACCGACAGACCCGCGCTGGTTACCGCCTGGAGCGCCCGCAGCACCAACATGGCGGTGAAGTCAGACACGAGCGCGCAGGCCAGTGAGAGCACGACATAGGCTGCCAGGCTTACAAACAGGACGGGGCGGCGTCCGAAACGATCCGCCAAGGCTCCCGGAAACAGGGCCCCTATGCCGGCGGCAATAAGATAGACCCCTACGATCAATTGGCGCTGGTTCGAATCGCGCACGCCGAGGTCCTCGGCCATGATGCCAAGCGCCGGCAGCATGGAATCGATGCACAGGGCCTGCAACGCCATGATCATAGCCATCAGCGCGACAAATTCGCGCTCACCCAGGCGTGCGCCGGGGGCTGGAGGATTCACGGCAGGCATGGCAGTGCCATTGGCCTGTTCCGCCTGCGCTGGCCAGACTGAATTCGCATGGGTAAGGCACAGAGCATGGCCGATCCCGCCGATGAGACTGATCCTGACGATGCGCCCGGACTTGGGCTGCGCAAGATCATCCATATCGACATGGATGCCTTTTACGCCAGTGTCGAACAGCGCGACGACCCTTCTCTCCGCGGCAAACCTGTCGCCGTGGGCGGCGACGGACCGCGCGGAGTGCTTACCACCTGCTCCTACGAAGCCCGCAAGTTCGGCTGCCGATCAGCCATGCCGTCGATCACGGCCAAGCGGCTGTGTCCGCAGCTGATCTTCGTACGGCCCCGCTTTCCGGTCTATACGGCCGTCTCGCATCAGATCCGCGACATCTTCTGCGACTATACCCCGCTCGTTGAGCCGCTCTCGCTCGATGAGGCCTATCTGGACGTCACTGCCGATGTGAAAGGCATCGGCTCAGCCACCCGCATCGCCGAGCTGATCCGCGAGCGGATCAAGGCCGAAACCGGACTGACCGCCAGCGCCGGGGTGTCCTACAACAAGTTCATCGCCAAGCTGGCGAGCGACCAGAACAAGCCCGACGGGATCTGCGTGGTCCGGCCCGGCGAAGGCGCGGCCTTCATTGCCGCCATGCCAATCCGGCGTTTCCACGGGATCGGCCCGCGCGGCGCCGAGAAGATGGAGCAGCTGGGGATCGAAACCGGGGCCGACCTTGCCGCCAAGGACATTCATTTTCTGCGCGAACATTTCGGCAGCCAGGCGGAACATCTCTATCGCGCCGCTCGGGGGATCGACCTGCGCCAGGTCAAGGCCGACCGAGCGCGCAAGTCGGTGGGGGCAGAACGCACCTTTGATCATGACATATCCTCCGGCGCGGCCCTGCGGGAGCAACTGGAGCGGATTGTCGGCCTGTGCTGGGACCGGATCGAGCGCAGCAAGGCCCAGGGCCGGACCGTGACGCTGAAGCTGAAGCTCAAGGACTTCACCGGGCTGACGCGGGCCCGCTCGCTGACGCAGCCAGTGCAGGACAGGAACCAGTTTGCCGAAATCGGCCATGCGCTGCTGGAAGAACTTCTGCCCCTGCCCCAACCGGTCCGGCTGATGGGCCTGACCCTGTCGCAATTGGTCGAAGACGAGCCGGAAAACCCGACCCCGGCCCGGTCAGTCAGCCAGCTTTCGCTGTTCTGACCCATTCCGCAAGGTGCCGCTGCAATTGCTGCGCCAGGTTGTCTGGCAAGTCATCCAGCGCAAAAAATTGCGCCGCCACAATCTCTCGCCCGTCGCCATGTGGCACGCCGCGGGCGCGGCCGGTGATGATGTGGACGCGGTTCGTGGTGCCGGCCAGCGGCTCTTCAATCACTGCAATTTCACGCGGGTCTTCCAGCGCGCAGGCGGTTTCCTCGGCCAGTTCGCGCAGCGCCGCAAGCAGCGGGGTCTCGTCGCGGGCTATTCCGCCGCCGGGCAGCAACCAGCGCCCGCTGCCATAGGAATGCCGCACCAGCAGCACGCGCCCTTCACCATCAAAGGCCAGGACCCGGCAACCCAGCAGCAGCGGTTTCCTGATCCGCCACCAGACCAGCCGCACCCGGTGCGCCTGGATCAGCAGCACCCGGTGCAGCGGCCTGGGAATCAGGCGAAGCATGTTACCGGCTGGCGCGCGACCTTAAGCAAGCGGGCGACCGGCAAGTCGTGTTCACCGCGCAAGGCCGCCTGGAACAGAGCAACCTTGTCTGTTCCCCGGATCACGAAGATCACCTGATCCGAATCGAGCAGGGCGGGAATGGTCAGGCTGAGCCGGTCAAACGGTGCTTCGGGCGGCAACGGATCGGGCGTTAATCGCCGCAGGGTGAGCGGATCGTCTGCTTGGGGATCGGTATTGGGGAACAGGCTGGCGATATGCCCATCGCCGCCCATGCCCAACCAGGCGACCGCGAAGTGCGGCGGCTTCGCCTCCTCGGTCAGGGCAATAACCTGTGCTCCCACCGGCTCCAGCAGCGCGCGGATCCGGCCGACATTGCTGGCAGGATGGTCCTCGGGAACGATTCGGTCATCACCGGGCCAAACCGCAATCCGGCTCCAGTCGAGCGACCGCTGGGCCAGTTCGGCCAGGATCGGGAACGGTGTCGAGCCGCCCGGCACGGTAATCGCGATAGTGCTGCCGGTGGCGGCGAGCGTGGCGGAGAGGCGTTCGAACAGCCAGTCGGCGATCTGGCCATCCGTGGCGGCGGGGACAATGTGCGGCGAAGTCATGGCGTCGCGCATAGCATCGCCAGTTTTCCGGGCGAGCGATAATTCACCGGTGACGGTTTGCCGCTGCCTTAACGCGCGCCGATCACACTGGTCGCAATGCCCAGGGCGATCAGCAGCAAGACGATACCCAGGCCCCGACGCGCCGGGGCCAGCCAGGACTCGTGCGCCATCCCGGGATTTGCCCAGCCCGTGGCAACAACCACAGCGGCCCCGACTGCGCCACCCAGTGCCGTCGGCCAGGGGGCACTGGTCAGCGCGGTGAGGGCAAAGATCAGAAATCGGGCAGCATCGCTCAACTGCGCGGCAAAGATAACAATCGCAAAGGCGCCAAGCGAATGGGTGGGTTCAGCAGGCGCAACCCGGCGCTTTTGTACCAGCAGCTCCAGCGCGGCCATTCCCAGCGCCAGGGCGACCAGGAAGCGACGGGCGTTGCTGCCGAGCAAATCGGCAACCTGCGCGCCGCCCCAGGCGGCCAGCGTGGCGGCGACGCAGCCGCTGCCGATGGCAACCAGCAACAGCCCCGGCCGCGCGCCCTGCCGCTGCGACAGCTGCGCAACCAGCACCTGATCCCGCGCACCGATCCCGGCCAGCAGGGTGGCAATCAAGGCAAAGAGCAATCCGGCCATGGCGCGACCATAGCAAGCTGCGGCCCGAAGGCCATGCTTGATCAACGCTTTGAGAGAGAAGGTTCTGGAGCGGGCGAAGGGATTCGAACCCTCGACCCCAACCTTGGCAAGGTTGTGCTCTACCCCTGAGCTACGCCCGCTCTGAACGTCCAAAGCCCGCTTGCCGGTTCGGCAGGGGCCGGGGAGAGGCG
>JACCDL010033882.1_pt1 | contig 74110 bp, 79 predicted proteins | sample 7441931 | NCBI WGS metagenome assembly JACCDL01 (sample SAMN15323437, study PRJNA562643) | freshwater metagenome | isolation source: river surface water | place: USA:Blue River Watershed | collected 2017-08-16
AATTCAATCCTCTTCGATCAATATCCCAATACATCACACTCAGCGTGGACGTATGCGATGGACTAAGAAGCAACTCCAAGATTCGACGCATCTCCATTTCTGGCAAGCGCCCCTGTAAGAAGCCAAAGTGCGTGAAATGCAATGAGCTCAACTGCAGGTGTGTTGCCGCAGCGAGAAGATCGATCAGCAGACGGTCTACATTTGGGAGCCAACCGCTATCGCCCCTGGTTTTGGGCACCAAGAGCAAACAGGGTGTCAGTGCGCTCACCACCGCGACTTCTTGCCGCTGATTGCATTCAGCAGAGGCCATCTCGAGCTGTTCTCGCCCCCAGCCATACGTCCGGGCTATGGCCGTCAAGGGCGTAAATCCCCTGGCATTGGCTGTTGCGGAAATTGCATCTACGCCATGTATAGCTGGAAAGCCCAGCTGATGGCCCATATAGATTTCGTCGAAGGTGTGCTCCCGCACACAAAAAATCAGCCGCATTTCGCCTCCTGTCTTTGAGGAGACATTATTTAGTCGCGGCTAGCTCAGATAGTGAGCCTGAGGCAAAGCGACATCAGATGACTCAATGATTGCTGGACCAATAGGGATCAATCAGAAAATACGGCTTATGAGAAATGTAACGTTAATTATTCATTACCTTTCGCGAAATACTGATATCTACATCGATCCACCACGGCTTTATTGACTTCAAAATTGTGCGTGAACAAAGTTGGTTTTTAACGGATCGAGCAGTATGCGTTTTTAAACTTGGTAAATCAGACTTTTGCGGCGAATTTGCATTGAAAACCATTTACGAGCCAAGGCATGTACCCCCCATCCCCCTCGCAGAGTTTGCGGTTCGACTATTGGCGCATGCGTGCGTTGCTGCAGGCCTGGTCGTTTTCTCTTTAATGCTGGGGATGGTCGGATACGGGTATTTTGAAAGAATGGATTGGGTTGATGCATTCTTCAATGCATCCATGCTGCTAGGTGGCATGGGACCGGTAAAAACCACCGGAATGAGTTATGCGGGAAAGATATTTGCGGGGCTGTATGCGCTTTATTCGGGATTGCTATTCATTGCGCTGATGAGCTTAATGATGGCGCCAGTGGTCCACAGAATTTTGCATCATTTTCACTGGTCGAGCGGGCGTGATCGGTAGCGGCGTTCAAGTATAGCGGGCACATCTCGACATCACTGCGAGATCAGAGGCGGCTTGAGACAGGTCAAGCTTACAGAGTCTTGTACATGCTCGGCGGTGAGTATTTGTTAAGGTTTCTGAGCGATGGGTATCTGAGCCTATGCGCCTTCATTTCGTGCCGCAAGGAGACTGCTGATGGGAAAATTCGACTGGATTGTGATCGCTAACGGTTCCCAGGCCAGGATTTTGGAAAAACCTCATTCCGAAGCCCAAGATTGGGTCGAGGTCGAGCGACTACTTTATCCCGATATACGAGTCCACGGAAACAAGCTGGATGGCGATACACGGGGACACACCATTGCCGGGCGCCGCGGGCTCGCGCCGAGACAAGAGCCTAGGGAATACCATCACCACAAATTTTGCAAGCTGATATCCGACAAGCTGAAAGAAGGCGCTGTTTCAGCTCGCATCTACAAGATCACTATTTTTGCGTCGGCTCAGGTGCTGGGTGAGTTACTTAAACAGACCGAAGAAGTAGCAAAAAAACTCATCGGAGAAACGCATGCGATTGATCTAACCGCACTGCCGATGCACGATTTAAACAAACGATTTCGTAAAGAGTTTTCTGTCTGACACGCTTGGGCCGCCTTACCAAGCCAACTACGCTCGTAACACCTTGCGCGTCCGCCTACCTGCTTTGCGCTTCAGAGAACTTCGGGGGGATGTCTGGGGCTCAGCTCGGCCGCTTTCACTGTGACGTCGAGCATGCGACTATCTAGCTCACCGGTCAGCAGTGTCACCGCTGGATTCGCGTCGTCATCATGATGCTTTTCATGCCCGGTTCGTAACCAATAGGGGCACACGTTGCAAATCTTGGCGACGATTTCCATGTTGTGCACATCGGGCAAAGCATCGCCAACCAGCCATTTGTGCACGGTCGATTGAGACACTTGCAAGCCACCACTCTGCTTCATGAATTCTCTGAGCAGTTGCGTGGGGCTGTTTGGGTTCAAACCCGAATTTTTGAGGCAGGTTTTGAGGCGCTTGGTGAATTCATCGCGCTCTCTGAAGCTTAAGTGAGCCGCCATTACTTTCTCCGTGATTTCTGGTTGAACTGCGTATCATTTCGACGATCTGGTGCACATCTCACCGAACCGCGCTTCATGGGCGCACAATTCCACTCCTTGTTCCACCAACCACACAGACGTGCGGTCAGCGTTTCACAAGCGCCTCACCTTGCTGTTCTTTCTTAGTTCACACGCGCCTTGGCATTCGAAGCGAGGCTGCTGCCGCAAACGTTCTCGGTGATGTTGATGTCGTGCTGGATGACTGGCTTGTAGAAAGAGACGCTGTCGACACTGGGCTCGGTGGCTCGTCCGGTGCCCGGATTCATCGCGGTGAGCACTTTGAACGAAGCCAGAGCGAGTTTGCCGGTCGCACAGTTCACCACGTAGTCCAACTGCTGCACGCCAGCAGCGCCCATGTCATGAAACTCTCGTACCTTGGTCAACCCCTTGGGCGCTGCGGCCGCGTACAACCAAGTCTGCTTATCCATCGCCAACACCGTCGCCTTGTCGTCATCTTTCATGATGGCGCTCTGCGCAGGGTCATTCGCGAAGACTGAGGTCGTGGTGACTAAAAGCGAGGCGAAAAGAAATTTGTTCAACATGTCTGAGACTCCTAATGGGTGCGTAGAACGGGATTGCGTGATTCGAATTGGACGTAGTCTACCCCATGACCATTATTTGTCAAGGTAAATGATGTTCAAAATCTGTATTTTATTAAATTTAATTAAAAATATTTGCAACTTAATATAAAATAATTAAAATAAATTAATAAAATAGTACGGATATTGGCAGTTTTAGACCTATTTACCGTGGATTTTGCGTTGAAATAGCGCAGTCATAGCGCAGTAATTTGAATTTTTGCACTATAATGCACAACAAAACCTAAACAATTCGCTCCACTTTGGCAAAATGAACGGTTCAAATAAGCACCAATACAATATTGGGGCGGTAGCGCGCCTGACCCAGATCCACCCCGAGACAATCCGAGTCTGGGAACGGCGGCACAAGATCGTCACCCCCCAGCGCAGTGACACCGGAAGGCGCTTTTACTCCGACGAAGATGTTGAGCGCCTGTTGCTAGTCAAGCAACTCACCGACGCAGGTCACACCATCAGCAGTCTGGCGCCCCTCGGCATCCAAGAACTGAAGGAGCGACTGGCAACACAGCAAGCGAGAGGCTTGAGCGCGCTAGAGCGCAGCGATTGGGTATGTCGGGTCTTGTTTCTGGACGAGTCTTTAAAAATTCGTCTGGGACGTGATTTGCGCGCCTACCCCGATCTCGAGGTGGTGGACCAATTTTCAAGGGCCCGCAAAGACGATAAAGATTCTCGGCACCATATACTGATCATGGGCGTTGCCACCATCAATGCGAATACGCTGGCTAGCATCAGTGCAGAAATTCAGCACCATGGAGGCGAGTCCGCTATCGTTGTCTACAACTTTGGTCAACAAGCCGTTGTCAGAGACATCGAGCGTCATGGCGTGATCTGCCTCAAGGCTCCGGCCACACCGTCAGAAGTTCGAGAGGCGTGCCGCTCGCTCGCGCAAGGAAAAAAGACGACATCTGCAGCAGTGGTCGACCAGGTCAGCCCGCATCGCTTTTCTGCTGAACAACTGGCCAAAGTAGCGACTATCTCGGGGTCTATCGCCTGCGAGTGTCCCAACCATCTGGCTGAGCTGATTATTAATCTCACTGCTTTCGAGCAGTATAGTGGCGAGTGCGAAAACAATAATCCTGCCGATGCACTCATTCACGCTCAGTTAAAACACTCCACCGGAAAAGCACGAAATCTTCTTGAAGAGAGCCTGGCTCGCCTGATAGAAATTGAGGGCATCAAGATTTGACAGCCTGCTGTCTCGCAATCTCGTCCGACTGCTGGCAAGCCTACTGGGGGCTTGTTAAAAGTGGCTTGTTAGAAGCGGCTTATTAGGAAGATTGATTACCAGCGGCTGGCTCACTGCCACTGGTTGCCACTGGTTGCCACTGGTTGCTACCGGCTGCTACCGGTAGCAACCGGTCGTTCATGGCTGCCGCGGATATTTGTCTAATACGATCAGTTTTCTCCGGCAGATGCCCAGTTCTTTGGCATTCACCAGCCCACCCACATAATCATGTCCGCAGGCCCTGATCAGGTTCTCATAAATAGCGTTTCCGTCCGTGTCTTTTTTCAGAAGAACTTTCAGCGTCGGATCGACTGCCTCGTAACACTGCAGCGCTTTGTAGGGGTGTTTTTTGATGAGACCGTAGCACTCGTTGGTCTCGTTATCGCCTTTGCCATGCCCGTCATGATGGGCTGCCGCCGCATGCGAACCGGATGACTCCGCAAACACCTGAGTGGTCGCACCAACGGGCAAGGCGAAAATTAGAGTAAAGAATAATTTGGCAGACGACGACAAGGCGATCTCCCCGATGGGCGCGGATTTTTGACATTACTTTATCAAAAATCGCGCGAACCCAGCCCAGGCATCCGATCAGGTGAGCATATCCGGCTGCGTGGCCTCCAGCTGCTCCCAGATTGGCTGGAAGTGCAGCCATCCTATGTATTCGCTACCGACATGCTCACGGCTGTAGATGGCTCGGTCATGAGGAACCAGCGTGGGCTTGTGCCCTGCCGCCTCGATCATCAGCTGCTGCTTGCAGCAACGCTCTAGTGCGATGAACCAAAACGCAGCCGCCTCGATGCTGTGCCGACTGACGGTCAGCAGGCCATGATTTTGGTGAATCGCCGCACGCACATCCTTGAAATGTGATGCGACGCTCAGTCCCGCCTTGGTTTCCACGGCGACCTGCCCTGCCTCGTCCTTGATCACCACATGGTCTTCGTAAAACGCGCAAGCATCCTGACTGATTGGGTCAAGCGGTCGGCCCAGTGATGCGAATGCCGTGCCGTATTCGGTGTGCGCGTGGCACATTGCCACGATATCCGGATGCTCTTCATGGACTGCCGCATGCAGCACGTAGCCCGCGCGGTTGATCGCATAATTACCCTGGACGACGGTCCCGGTATGATCGGCCAGAATCAGGTTGGACACCTTCACGCGCGAAAAATGGACGCACATCGGATTCGTCCAATACAGATGAGGATGCTCCGGGTCGCGGACGGTCAGGTGCCCGGCAAATCCGTAATCAAGATTAAATAAAGCAAATGCGCGACACGCGGCAACCAGCCGCTGCTTCAGATAATGCCGATGCTCTTCATGCGAGCGAAATTCGGGAATACTGGGAAATATTCTTCCGTCTTGTTCGGGTTGATAGATCGATACACGGTCTTGCGACAATCGATTTTTTTCCAGCTGGCCAGGACGCGAATTCATGAATGCCCTCTTGTTAGGTAGTTGTGGGGTGGTTATTGTTATTTTTGCGCGCTGCCCAGACGGTCGTGCCTTCGTCTCCGTAGGTCTCGGCATGCATCACACCGGCTAGCACATGGTAGGTATCGCCTGACCTGAGCGTGCGCGGTGATTCGCCCGTCACCAACAAATTCATCACGCCGCTGACCACGATCCCGTTGGCTTCAAAAGGATGGCTGTGCTCTTCCAAACGGGTCTGCGGTGGCCACGTGCGCTCAATGACCTCGTCATAGCCGGCGGCCAGCATGAGCGATCGAAATTTATCAAATGTTAACTGCATGCGGGGTTCATTATAGGGATCAGGACAGGGGCATATCGTGGGATTAACGAGGCGATTTGTCCAGAAAAAAAGCCCGTGCTTCGCATGCTCGCGAGACCAGACACCCAGGGCTCAGCACCAGGGCCCCGACCATGCATCGCAGCATAATCGGTTGGCAAACTCGTTGATCAGTGATTAACCAACAATCAGCCCCTGTGGTGCGGTGCGCAACCCCTCGATGTTTGCCGAATCTACCGGCTACCGGAGGGCTTTTGCGCAGAGTATGATCGGCACCAGCACTCAACACAGGGGACACTGCGTGTCGATTCTCCACAGCGTGCGCAGACGCACACCATGGTTCTTAGTACTGCTGCTGGCGGCATTGTCGGCCAGCGCGCGAGAGCCCCTGCCGCTGTTTGATGCGCACATTCACTTTAGCGTTGGTGCGACCTCGGTCTATACACCCGCCGCTGCGATGCAGATACTCGATTCGGCCGGAGTCCGCACCGCAATCCTGTCCAGTACGCCCAATGATGGCACGCTGGCCCTGCACGCTGCCTATCCCACTCGCTTCATTCCCTTCCTCCGTCCTTACAGAAAAACACGCAATCTCTCGGAGTGGAGCGAGGAACGGCGTAGCTGGTACACAGACCCGCAGACCGTGCCATTTCTCGAGCAGGAACTCAAACGCGGCATATTTCGCGGTATCGGAGAATTTCATGTCGATGGGCATGAGGTCGATACGCCGGTGATGCGTGAGCTTGTCATGCTTGCGAAAAAACACCGGCTCTGGCTGATGGCTCACTCTGACGCTGACGCGATCGAAAAACTCTTTACCTTCGACCCGACAGCAAAAATCCTGTGGGCACACACGGGTATGGGCGAGCCCCCAGAGCGCGTCGCCCGGCTGCTCGAGCGCTATCCTCAGCTGTATGGAGAGCTCTCGTATCGGTCTGGGGTCAGTGGCGGGCTGTCGGACGAATGGCGTGCACTGCTAGTACGGTTTCCTGAGCGGTTTGTGTACGGATCCGATACTTGGGTACCTTCGCGCTGGGCCGAGGTGAAATCACTGACATCGGACGCGCGCGATTGGCTGGCCACCTTGCCCTCCAGCGTTGCCGAGAATATCGCGCACAAAAATGCCGAGCGCTTGTTTGGACCGATGGGCACGCCCGCCAAACACTGAGCTCGCGACTGCGCACGAGACTGCGATCACGGGTTCAGATTCTGTTAGTCTTTGCTTTCCTGAATAATAAATACAATAAAAGGAGATTCGTCGCATGCTTCTCAATGACAAAGTAGCCGTCATTACCGGCGGCGCGGGCGTCCATGGTCTGGGCTTTGCAACCGCTCGCGCCATGGCTGAACAAGGCGCCATCATCGCGATACTCGACCTTGAACGTGCGGATCCGGCAAGCGCCGCTGCATCATTGGGCGACAAGCACCTTGGTCTGGTCACCGATGTCACCGACAAAGTCGCCTGCGAGGCAGCCTCTGCGGCGGTCCTCAAAGCTTTCGGTCGGATCGATATTCTCATCAATAACGCCGGCATCACTCAGGCAGCGCAGACACTGGACATCACGGCCTCCGACTACGATCGTATTCTTGATGTGAGCCTGCGCGGTACGCTGCAGATGTCTCAGGCCGTGCTTCCGTTCATGCGACAGCAGAAATCCGGCGCTATCGTCTGCATCTCTTCTGTCTCTGCCCAGCGCGGCGGCGGCATTCTGGGCGGGCCTCACTACTCGGCGGCCAAAGCCGGCGTGCTGGGTCTGGCGCGAGCGATGGCACGCGAGTTCGGGCCGGAGGGCATACGCGTCAATTGCATTGCGCCGGGACTGATCGAAACGGACATCATTCAAGGCAAACTCAGCACCGAACGCAAGCAAGAGATTGCCAGCACCATCCCCCTTGCCCGACTGGGCCGTGCGTCTGATGTGGCGGGTGCCTGCGTATTCCTTGCCAGCGATTTGTCGGCTTACTGCACCGGCATCACGCTCGACGTCAATGGTGGCATGCTGATTCACTGAATCAGCACGACCGCCTCAGCCAGCGCCGCACAACCTGTTTACCGGAGATTGCTATGTCTGATCTCTCGACGCTTGAGAAAAGCGCTTATCGCATCCGACGTCTCGCCCTGCTCATGGGTGAAGTACAGGGCCAGGGCTACATCGGCCAGGCACTCGGCTGGGCCGATGTGCTCGCCGTCGCCTACTGTCACGCCATGAAGCTTCGTCCGGCCGAGCCCGAATGGGAAGACCGCGACCGCTTTCTTCTCTCGCACGGGCATTATGCGATTGCACACTACGCGGCACTGATCGAGGCCGGCATCCTCGATGAAAAGGAATTGGACACCTATGGCAGTGATGACAGCCGTCTGCCCATGTCTGGCATGGCTAGCTATACCCCAGGAATGGAGATCTCGGGCGGTTCGCTGGGACAAGGGCTGGCGATTGGCGTGGGTATCGCGCTGGGCCTAAAGCACAAAAAGAACCCGGCCTTCGTCTACAACTCGATGTCGGATGGTGAGCTGGACGAGGGATCAACCTGGGAAGCGGCCATGGGGGCGGCTCAGTACCAGCTGGATAACCTGATCTGTCTGGTGGACATCAACAATCAGCAGGCGGATGGTCCGTCGAGCAAGGTGATGGGATTCGAGCCTTTGGCGGATAAATGGGCGGCGTTTGGCTGGCATGTGCAGCGCGTGAATGGCAATGATCTGCCAGCGGTGGTCAGCGCTTTCGATACCGCGCGTCATCTCGCCGACGCCCAACCCCGCGTGATCCTGTTCGATACGCTGATGGGCAAAGGCATCCCTTTTCTTGAGCAGCGAGAGAAAAACCATTTCATCCGTGTCGATCCGCCCGAGTGGAAGCAGGCGCTGGCAATACTCGACCAGTCCCAATCCTGAGGAGCCATGTCTTGACTACTTCTGTCACTGAAAAAAAGCCGCGACTGACCACCTCGGCCATGATTGCCTCAATCGCCTCCGACGATCAGCGCATCCGGACGGCTCCGTTTGGCAAGGCACTTGTCGACTACGCGGCGGCTCATCCTGAGGTGGTGGGGCTGACGGCCGATCTGGCCAAGTACACCGATCTGCATCTGTTTGCACAGGCTTATCCCGAGCGCTTCTACCAGATGGGAATGGCCGAACAGCTGCTGATGGCAGCGGCCGGCGGCATGGCCAAAGAGGGATTGGTGCCGTTTGCCACGACCTACGCCGCCTTCGGCACACGTCGTGCCTATGACTTCATCCATCAGGTGATCGCCGAGGAAAACCTGAACGTCAAAATCTGCTGCGCACTGCCCGGCCTGACCACCGGCTACGGCCCCAGCCATGCGGCGATCGAAGATATTGCGATGATGCGTGGCATGCCGGGCATCACGATTGTCGATCCTTGCGACGCGCTGGATATTGAACAAGCCGTGCCAGCGATAGCGCGCCACAAGGGTCCGGTCTATATGCGTCTGTTGCGCGGTAATGTGCCGCTCGTGCTGGATGAGGTAAGCGGCTATCAGTTCGAGCTGGGCAAGGCCAAGCTGCTGCGAGATGGTGCTGATGTACTGATCATCTCCAGCGGGCTGATGACGATGCGCGCACTGGAGGCAGCCCATGTGCTGGCTGCTGACGCAGTAGATGTCGCTGTGCTGCATTGCCCGACCATCAAGCCGCTGGATGAGCCAACCATTGTTGATGCGGTGCGTAGCAAGTCACGGCTAGTGGTCGTCGCAGAAAATCATTCGGTGATCGGCGGTCTTGGCGAAGCCGTTGCGAGCGTATTGCTACGTCACCGTGCGTCCACCGCTGGCTTCGAGCTGGCGGGTTTGCCTGACGCCTTCCTCGACGCGGGCGCACTGCCCACGCTGCACGACCGCTATGGCATCAGCCGCGATGCGCTCGCGGCGCGTATCAAGACATGGCTGAAATGATCGAGACGGAATCCGTATGAATATCAATTTTATCGGTGTGGGTGCGATCGGATTGCCGATGGCGCTGCAACTACAGCGCGCCGGCCATCAGGTCACCGGTGTCGATGTATCAGAAACCATCGTCGCCCATGCGCAAGCCAATGGACTGCCCACGGTCCTCGGCATGTCAAACGCGCCCACCGCCGATCGGGTCGTGGTCATGGTGGCGACACCGGACCAGCTAGCCACGCTGGTCGGGCAAATCACGAATCCTGTTCCCGGGCAGCCGTGGATCATCATGTCCACGGTAGGGCCCCAGTCGATGCGCGAACAGGGTGAGCGCTTGCGGGGCTTGGGTCTGCGGGTGGTGGATGCGCCCGTCACAGGGGGTGTCGCGCGGGCAAAGACCGGGGCGCTCGTGATCTTTGCTGCCGGCGATACACACGACATTGAGGCGGCAATGCCGGTCCTGCAAAGCATGGGCACCGTTCATATCACCGGTCAACATCTGGGCGATGGCCAAAGCATCAAGGTGGTGAATCAGCACCTGTGCTCGGTCCATCTGGCAGCCGCCGCAGAAGCGCTCAGCCTCGCGCAGTCGCTGGGATTAGACCCGGCTAATGTACTGGCGCTGGTCGAAAAAGGTGCAGCAGGTTCGTGGATGCTCTCAGATCGCGGCCCGCGCATGCTGGAAGGAACGGAGGTGCAGGTGACCAGCACGATCAACATCTTCGTGAAAGATAGCGGACTGGTGGCAAACGCCGGAGCATCCTGCGGAGCACAGCTGCCCCTGCTAGAGATTGCCCATGCACGCTTTTGTCAGGCAGCCGAGAGAGGCCTGGGCTTACGCGATGACAGCCGGGTCATTGAGACTTGGTAGCATGCGGTTGCGCGGTACGGCGCGCGTGAGCACCCCACCCGTCGCGCCCGACCGTACCATGCTCCGGCTTCCCTGTTGGTTACATCACTGTCATCTGCCCGCGGATTGCTCTGTCTCCTGTGATGTAACCCACTCATTGGCAGCACACTTTTTTTCACTGGTCGCGAACCTCAGCCGGGTCTCGCAAATCAAAAGAATCCTGCTTCCGCACTTAATTTCATAGAATATCCTTATTATCTTGGCATAAGGCTCAATACGTGCCATAGTGAACTGATGAATCCAGCATCTGAACAGATAATCAACGCAAAGATTGCGCAGCTTCAAGCCGATATTGCTGTTTTGCGCGACGGCTACATGGTTATCAACAAGCGGTATTCACACACGCTTGATTCGATGAAGCACTTGACTCAGTCATCGCTTGAAGCCGCTTTACGGGCTGCCTCGGCAGCAGAAAAAGCCGCACTAGCCTGCAGGCGCGCCACAGAAGCGGCGATGACCTCCGCCAACGCGCACGTGATCGACGCCACCCATGCTGCCGCCGAATCAGCCAGCCTTGCGGCAATCGCCTCAGCCGAAGCTGCAGCCTCTGCTTCCGCCGCAGCGGCTGCTGCTGCGGCCGCCGCTGCCTTGCAGGCTGAAGAATCTTCTATCCAGGCATCAGCGGAAGCTGCCCGTGCGACCGCAAGAGCTACTGAGGCCGCTGCCGAAGCCGCAGATATGGCACACAAAGCCACCGAGGTTGCCAAAACGCTGAAGCGCCAGTGAAACTTCTGATCTAGCGCTTTGTTCATATGCTGCAGGGGCAACATGTGCAAGCCTTGCGCCGCAAGCGCATGTCAACACGCTTCTGTTCTTGAAAGTCATTCATGAAACAAGAATTGACGGCAAGCGATTTGGATACGAGTAAATTCGGTACGGTCAATGCAGACTTCAACAGTCTGCTGGCCGATCTCGAAAATCAGATTGAGGATTTGTTTGAGCTAAGCAGCTTCGGTGCCTATACGATTACCGAGGATGGCACCTGTACCCGCATTAATAGTCAGGCACTCAAATGGCTAGGATGCCCGCGCGAAGCGATTCTCGGGAAGAAAAAACCGTCAGAACCCGTCGCTGCTGCAAATTGGGAAAAACTTCAGGAATGTAACCGCCAACGCAGCATCAATTTGTTAGACAACTTTGAATTCGACCTGACCGATTCACGCGGTCACCCGCAGTTTTTCCAGTTTTTGCCTAGCACTTCCGCACCGGACAATCGGTTGTCGTACTACCGGTCGGTGTTCTTCGATGTTACCGAACACAAGCGACACGCTGAGCGTCAGCGGATAGCAGCTATTGCTTTTGAATCACAAATGGGCATATGCATTGCTGATGCGTTTGGCTTGATATTAGAGGCGAATAGCGCCTTTTCAAAAGTAACCGGGCACTCGCTCAATAATCTCCGGAAAAAGCCTTTTGATTTCTTGTTTTCACTACCCGACAACGCTATCCTGAAAGCCACGATTCACGAAGCACTATCTTCTAAAGGGGAATGGGAAGGTGAAATCCGGGATCTGCGGAAAGATGGCAGCATTTTTACTGGATGGATGAACATATCGAAGGTCCCCACAGAAGGAAATCTGGATTCCTATTATGTTTGCTGCCTGTATGACATCACCGCAAGCAAAGTCTCCCAAGAAGAAATTCATAATCTGGCTTATTTTGATTCTCTCACTCAGCTGCCCAACAGAAGAAAGCTGAATGACAGGCTAGCCCGGATCTTAAGTACTATCCCCCGCAGCCATTTTCATGGCGCCGTATTGTTCATTGACCTGGATAACTTTAAATCGCTCAATGACACCAAAGGTCATGCTGCCGGCGACTTGCTGCTGATCGAAGTCGGCAATCGCTTACAGCGCACGGTACGCGAAGGCGATACGGTCGCTCGCGTCGGCGGTGACGAATTTGTGGTGTTGCTCGGCGAGCTGAGTGCGGATCTTGCGGAAGCCTCGCACCAGGCAAATACCATCGGCACGAAGATACTCAACGTACTGGCACAGCCGTATAAGCTGGATGATTTTGAATTTAATTGTAGTGCAAGCGTAGGCATCAATATCTTTGGTCACGGCGACCTTGCCGAAGATGTTTTTCAGCATGCCGATATGGCGATGTATCAGGCAAAAAAGAACGGGCGAAACTCTCTATGTTTTTACGACCCCTCGATGAAGGCATCAGCCACTGCCTATGCCAATCTCGAGCAAGAGCTTGGTCGTGCGATGGAATTCGAGCAGCTTGCCTTGTTTTTTCAGCCACAATTCGACTATCAAGGTGACATTCTGTCGGTTGAGGCGCTGCTTCGCTGGTTTCACCCAGACCGGGGATTGCTTGCACCTGCCGAATTCATTTCAATAGCCGAAGAGTCTGGTCTTATTGTGCCGATTGGCTTCTGGGTCATTGAGTGTGCCTGCGAACAGATACGGCGCTGGGCATCCGACCCCGCGCTTTGTAAGCTGCAAATTGCCATTAATGTCAGCGCACGTCAGTTTCAGGACCCGAATTTTGTACGAAAAACATTTCAGTTAGTACAGAGCAGTGGGATCGACGGCTCTATGCTGAAGCTGGAACTAACTGAAAGCATGATGCACGACATCGATCAAGTACGCGAAAAAATGGAAAAGATTCGCGAGCTTGGTATCCGATTTTCTCTGGATGATTTCGGCACCGGTTACTCATCGCTAGCGAGTATCATCAAATTACCTCTCGAACAGCTAAAAATCGATCAGATTTTTATTAGAAATATGCTGTCGAATTCGGGCGACACGATCGTGGTCAAAACCATCATCGCCATGGCCCATAGCTTGGGAATGAATGTCATCGCCGAAGGATTGGAAACCGAAGAAGAGAAGCATTTTCTGAAAGAGCTGGGCTGCTCGTCCTATCAAGGATATCTGTTAAGCCCACCACTCCCGCTGCCCGGGTTTGAACATCTGTTTCGACAGCAACATAGGTTTACGGAATCTGCCGCTACCCCACCTTAAATGAATTGGCTTTTTTCTGGCACAGAAAAATAAAATTCCACGCAAACTGAAGCTCACCCTGCTCATCCGGCCTACCTCGCTTACCACCTCCCCCTCCGCTCAATGTCATTTGAAAACAGCGTAATTGGCTGTTTTATTGACTAGGCCAAGCGAATAAAAAAACCATAAATTGATAAACATCAACTACGCCTCTGTATAAAAATGTCAGGCTTCAGTTGTTGGGGATTTTTTTAAAGGTCATCTCTGGACCACCTCCTCCTCTGTGCCCATAAGTCCCCACAGGGCAGCGCCCTGGTGCTGGCGGAGTACTGACTCCGACGCACACGGCGTAACGATGGTGTTTCTCTGACTCGCAATAATTATCCGAATGAAGACGTCCGTTATACCTGTCGCGGCACAAACCATTCGTACAGTGCTGGTTCTGCTGCTGATGGCCATGCAAATAGGTATCAGTGGATGCCAGACGGAGTTTATCAACGCCAAACCAGCACGCGAGCTGAATCCGCCGCCACCTACCGATAATCTGTATGCAGGTTGGCGTGTATTCCAGGCTAAATGTGCCAGCTGCCATGGTGCCGCAGCCACCGGCGGTGAGCGCGCACCTGACCTATTGCCCATCGTTCGCGAGCTCAGCCCGCGTCGGTTTGCGGCGGTAGTACTCCAGCGTTACGACCTGGATAAGGGGTTCGCTGAGGACTCGAAAAATCAATCGACCGTCGATACCCGTATTGAAGACATATTACGCCGCGGTGAGCCACCGATCGAGATGCCCGGGTGGCAGGGCGAACCTGCGGTGAATGCACATATCCTCGACCTTCACGCCTATTTGACGGCGCGCGCCAACGGAAAGCTCAGCACTGAACGTCCACCGCCATAGTGGTGGCTACCCACGTATTCGATGAATCAGGCCGTGTCGTGTTGAACCTGAGTGTATCTGTCAGGTCTCTCTTTAGACGATGCAGATTATTGCAAGCAGAGCGATCTGAGCCAGATAATTTTGGTGTATCCCACTCGACTTTAAGGTCATGTCGCTAGCGTCATGCGCTACCTGAGGAGAGAATTTCTGCTCACAAAGCAGACCGCTGATGCGATGACCTGCAGGCCATCAAAGAACTATCTGTACCCCCATGCTTGCAGCAACGTTCCGGGCCTGGCGCATTGCCACACCTTGAACCGATTTTTTTCATCACAACTCACCGACTAAGGCCATCAACATGAATGAACCGACCATACCCACCAGGGGGAATACGCTGTTTACCCTGAACATCGAAAACAAGATATATCGCTGCGTGGTATCGGAAGCGGCGCTCTACTTCTTGTGCCGAGATCAAGATAATTCCATGCATCAGCTGGACGCCTATCTGCGCCTGAAGGGTAAAGTACAAGCCAAGGTCGAACAGTTACTGAATCGCGGCAGCGGCCATTTGCCTGCGGTGCTGGAGTCAGCGCACTTCAGCAGCTGACATCGGGCACTCGCTGAATGACCACTCGGGTCATTCGGAACTGCAGATCAACACCGACACCAAGACTTGGTAAAGTAAGGTTCTCTGGCAAACGCCTCCGGTGCGTGCGTGCATGCGCCTCATACAAAAAAGGCAAAACGGTGAACCGACGATTATTTCTGGCGCAAGCCTGCGCGTTCATGGCATCTGGCCTGTCCGCCGAATCTCTCAGCGCGACGAAGCCCCTCAAGACCGGGCTCGTATTCGACGAGATTTTTCTCACACCGTTTTTCCCACCAGACCATCCGGAGCAACCCGTGCGGCTGGCGGTGGCCTGGAGCGCGATCAGAGCATCGGGGCTGGACCGGCAGCTGCAACGCATTCCGCTCAAACCCATTCGCAATGAAGAGCTTCGGCTAGTGCATACGCCGGCGCACATCGCTGGCATTCGCGACAAATACGGCCCCGTGATCGACCGCTATGCGAGAGCGGGCGTTGGCGGCACGCTGGCGGCTTGCGATGCGGTTCACTCGCGCAAGGTGAGAAACAGTTTTGTACTGGTACGTCCACCCGGCCATCATGCGCACAATGCCGGCGAGGTGGTAGGTTTTTGCCTGTTCAACAATGTGGCGATTGCGGCCCGCTACCTGCAACGGCGTCTGGGCTACCGAAAGATTCTGATCGTCGACTGGGACTTTCATCATGGCGATGGAACCGAAGCATTTTTCTATGACGATCCCACGGTCTTGTTTTTTTCAACGCACCGCTTGGAATCCTATCCGCGGACCGGCGATCCGCAACGCCGCGGCGAAGGCGCAGGCCTTGGCTACAACATCAATGTGGCACTGGACTGCGGTGCCGGCGATCGCGACATCATCGACGCCTTCGACACGCAGCTGATGCCGGCCGCGCGGCGCTTCCAACCGGATTTCATCCTGATTTCTGCCGGTTTCGACAGCCGTATCGACGACACGCTCGGTTGTTTCAATATCACGGATCAGGGGTATGCCGAACTGACGGCGCGGGTGCAAACGATCGCCCGCGAGTGCGGACATGAGCGCATCGTTTCGGTGCTGGAAGGTGGATACCACTTGCCGGGGCTGGCCAGCGGCATCCCATCACACATTCGGGCGCTGATGCGATAAGAAGTGCGGCGACGGTGTCCGCGGCTCCCACACAAAACGAACCTGACTCTCAGCCAGTGACCCGCTTATCGCCGGCGATGCTCTTGAGCTGTGCAGTTTGCCGCTGCGGCTTGGCAAGATCATTCATCATCAGATGATCTTTGTCCTGTTGTTCCGCAACGAGACACAAGAAGCGCATGCAAGAGACTCGCAGGAATGACGAAAAATTATCGACCTTACCCTGACGCTCGATGATCTCTTCATACAGCTTGCAGATCAGCTGATTGGTCGTCGTTTGCTCTCTCGACGCGATCCGGGCCAGCACATCCCAGCACAGATTCTCCAGCCGGATACTGGTGACTGCACCGCGAATGCGCAATGACCGGGTCCGCTGCTCATAGTGGATGGGGTCGGCGCTGGTGTAGATATCGCACATGGTAGTCTCCGCAGAACGCTCCACATCGGGCAAGCCTGAACGGCTCACACGGCGCGGAACGAACCCTATTTATTTGACCGTAGACAAATACTCGATGATCGCAGCGCGGATCGCAGGATCTGCTTGCTTGTACATCATGTACGTGCCGGGAGCCACGTTCTGCGGCTCTTCCAGCCACTTGTCCAGCAGATCTGCCGTCCAGGTTTTTTTGGCGAGCGCCTTTTTGAACTCAGCCGAATACGCAAAGCCCTTTACCTGTCCTGCTTGCTTTCCGACCACGGCACGCAGGTTTGGCCCCATGCCTTGCGGCGCATCAGCCGCGATCTGATGGCATGCGGCGCAATGCTGGGCGAACAGCTTCGCGCCATCCGCCGATTGGGCGTGCGCCGGGAGCGTGAACGCCCCCGAGGCAATGAGCGCCAGCGTACCGGCTACCATGGTCATGCTGGCGCGCGCCATCACAGCTCCTTGCGCGACATGCTGCGCGCTATGTAGTCCGCCTGCCGAATCGCCAACGCAACGATGGTGAGCGTCGGGTTTTCCGAGGCACCGGTCGTAAACTGACTGCCATCGGACACGAACAGGTTCTTCACATCGTGTGTCTGGCCCCACTTGTTGACCACACCATCCTTGGCCTTGGCGCTCATGCGGTTGGTGCCGAGGTTGTGCGTGGATGGGTACGGCGGCGTGAAAATGACCCGCTTCGCGCCCACGGACTCGTACAGCGCCTTGGCCTGCTTGAATCCGTGCTGGCGCATTGCGCCATCGTTCGGATGGTCGCTGAAATGCACATTCGGGATGGGCAAGCCAAACTGATCTTTTTCAGTCGCGTGCAGCGTGATCGCGTTGGACTCCTGCGGCATGTCTTCGCCGACCAGCCACATACCCGCCATGTTGTCGTAGGCATCCATCGCCGTCGAGAAATCGCGGCCCCAGTCACCCGGATTCAGGAAGGCGGCCAAGAAGGGAACGCCCAGCGACAGTGTCTCCATTTCATAGCCGCCGACAAAGCCGCGCTTGGGATCATGACGGGATTCGTCCTTCACAATGCCGGCCATGGTCGTGCCGCGGAACATGTGCACTGGATTTTCGAAGATTGCATACACCGAGGCGGTCATGTGGCGCATGTAGTTGCGCCCGACCTGACCCGAGGAATTCGCCAGACCGTTCGGGAACATCGATGAGGCCGAGTTCAACAGCAAGCGCGGCGATTCGATGGAGTTACCAGCGACGCACACCACGCGCGCCTTCTGGAAATACTGGTTGCCGTTTGAATCACCATACAGCACGCCGGTCACTTTGCCCGAGGAGTCGTGTTCGATTTTCAGTGCCTGGGCATCCGAGCGCACCTCAAGATGCCCCGTGCGTTCGCCTTTGGGAATCTCGGTGTACAGCGTGGACCATTTTGCGCCAGATTTACATCCCTGAAAGCAGAAACCAATCTGCTGACAAGAACCACGGCCGTCGCGCGGCTTGGAGTTGATCGACATATTACCGGTGTGGAAATGCTTGTAGCCCATCTTGCGAGCACCCGCAGCCAACACCTTGTAGTTGTTGTTACCGGGAAGACGAGGGATACCATTGGTACCGGTGGTTCCCATTTTTTTCTCGGCCTTGTCGTAGTACGGTGCCAGATCAGAGAGCGTGATCGGCCAGTCGAGCAGGTTCGCACCCGAGACTTTTCCGTAGACGGTGCGAGTACGGAATTCGTGCTCCTGAAAACGCAGTGAGGCACCCGCCCAGTGCACGGTCGAGCCGCCGACTGCTTTTACGATCCAGGCAGGAAGATTGGGGAAATCTTGCGATACACGCCAGGTGCCAGATGTGGTGCGCTTGTCCAGCCATGAAATCTTGCTGAACATCGGCCACTCGTCATTTTCAAAATCACTGATTTCGTGACGCTTTCCTGCTTCCAGAATCACGGTATTGATGCCTTTTTGCGCGAGCTCGTTGCCCAGCGTGCCCCCACCTGCGCCCGAGCCGATGATCACGACGACTTCGTCGTTCAGGTCAAATTTCTTGGCCATGCTTGTCTCCTCGATCCCTCAGAATTTTTATTTGCAAGCCCAATGGCAATCAGAGCTTGTCCATCCAGTTCTGGTCGTTGAATCCGCGATTGATATAACCGCCAAATTGCGCTGACGGACCCTGATAGCCCAGCTTCGCCCAGACCGCAGGCTGGTTATAGAGGCTGACCACCAGATCGCCACGAATTTTTTTGAAGAATGGCGTCGCCTCGATGGATTGCAGTACATGCACACGATCGCGTTCGTTGGATACCTGCGCATAGGCCGCATTGAATTTGCTCTTGGCGATGCTGTCTGCCTGTGCAACGCCCTCCTGAATCAGCTTACGGACACCCTCGTCCGACTTCGCCTGCTCGGCGTAGACACCAACAGCGTTCTTGTAGAGATCATCGCCAAATCGGTCATGGGGAAAAATATCGCGAGCGATTTTAACCAGCGTGTTAAATGTGTCTGAGCCCAGTGCCTCCTCGGCCAGCGCGGCATTTGGAACAAACATCATCGGCAATCCGCCCGCTGCGGACGCGACGGTACCGGCAGTGGCGATCTTGAAGAACTGCCGGCGTTTTGGTTCTGCAGGTTTGTACATGCTTGCCTCCTCGTTTTATTTATTGGATCCAGCCTTGGCACAGGCTTTTGTTTTTGTAGATTTGCCGCTGGCTACTGGTAATGCCCCGCACGATGCAGTATTTCAATCTTGTAGCCATCGGGGTCTTGCACAAAGAAGAAGCGGGCCAGAAGTTCGTCGCCTCTCTTGAATTCTTTTATCGGCAGCGGGGCATAGCCCAGCTGCTCAAGCTTGTCGCGCATGGCGTCCAGATCATCCGTCACGAAAGCATAGTGGCCATAGCCATCACCATGCGTATAGGGCTCTGAACGGCCTTTGTTATGCGTCAGTTCGATCTCGAAGTCATTGTCAGGATTTCGAAGATAGATCAGCGAAAAATCATCAAAGTCCAGTCGGTGGCTAATCGAAAAACCAAAGCCGTCCGAATAAAATCGGATCGACCGTTCCGGGTCAAAGACCCGAATCATCACGTGAATAATTTTCGGCATACCGTCGTGCGCAGGAAGATGTCGAGCCAATTATGTGTGCGGCGAAAACATGCGTGGTAGTAGCGTGATACTACGTCGAAACGCAACTCAGAAGACAGCCGCTCGGCAAGCGACAGCTTTTGCAGCGCAAACAAAAGCCGGCATGGTCATCACTGACTTATCCAGTGAGCGAATATTCATTCTGATGCGCCACAGCAAAGATCGTTTAACAATATTTAAACGTTTGACTACGTCACGCTTCAGAAAGACTGATCTGAAGAGCTGAACGAGGCATTTCATTTCAATTAATAATCCCCCCCCAACGAGCGGGCAGCGGCTTGGTCTGTCGCGGGGGGCGTCGGGGAGACTGACGGCTTAGCGTTCGCGCAAGCGCTTGCTCTTGCGTGAGCGTTCGGAAAAATCCGCTGGCTTACGCCTCACCCATCCGACGAAGCTCGCGATTTCGGGGTGTGCCAGCAAGGCCTCGACCGTGTTGTACTGTCGTGCGAGCTCGGTCTCTGTCAGTAACGCATGGATCTGGCGGTGACAAATGCGATGCAAGAATTCTGTTTGTGTGCCGCCCTTGGATTTCGGCACCAGATGATGCGCGTCTTTCAGCGCGTCCGGTATAGGCCGCTCGCACAGCGGACAGGTAAGTATTTCGGATTGCCGCGGGCCGATCGAAGACAAATGCTCGTCCAATAGCTTGCGTCGTATTCGTCCGCCCATCACCGTTCGCCTGGGTGGATGATGACATCGATCACCATGGAATGACCTGCCCTTCATGATCGACGAAATGCGCGCGCCCGGTCGGCTGCAGACCATCGATCACGTGCAAGAGCTTGCCTGCGGCGCTCTCGGGATCCACACCATCGTCTCCGACAAATGGCCGGCTCAGACGAGAACGCACGGTACCAGGCTGCAGCGCGGCGATCACGGCTTGTGGTCGCCGACGGGCGATTTCAATGGCCGCAGTTTGCAGGAACATGTTCAACGCCGCTTTCGAGGAGCGGTAGCCATACCATCCGCCTTTGCGGTTGTCTTCGATGCTGCCAACACGCGCGGAGAGCTTGGCCCAGATCACTCGCTCACCCGTGGCAAGCAAGGGGGAAAAATATCTCAACAGCATGGCGGGTCCGATCGCATTCACTTGCATCGCTCGCTGTAACTGCTTCGCATCAAGATCGTCCAATCGTTTTTCTGGACCGATGTTATCGATGATCAGCGCACCTGTGGCATCGATAATCAAATGGAATGGGCCATCATCGGCAATGCTTTGTGCGCAGCGCTGCAAACTTTCTGGATCTTCGAGCACCAGCGGCGGCGCACCGCTTCGGGAGAACGTCTTGACTGACGCGCAGCGCGAATCGGAGCGCAGTGCACGGCAGAGCGCCTGACCGAGTGCGCCGGTGTCGCCGAAGACCACGGCGCGATAACCATCCGGCAGGCTGTTCATGAATGAGTCATCAATGGATCAGCGCGATGCCGTGTTCCGGCGCAAGAAATATACGGCGAGATCATCTTCGGTGAACCAGTACTCGATCATCCGGGCAGATTTTTTATCGTCGCTCATGTGAGCGGTCACGCCCTTGCTCCATACGAACGTGGGGCCGCGACTGCCGTCGCCAGCACGCTTCTCATCGGGCTTGCCATAGCGGGACGTCAGCTCACTCAAAGCGACCGCCTGTTCGGGTATCCAGCGGATCAGCACCAGAGCCAGCCGGTTATCCAGTGGTTTGCCAAGATGCTCTTTCTGCTGGCGTATGAGTAGGCGCGTGGAGCGCGCATGGGCGTTCGGCGGGAGATTGGCGACCGCTTTCTCCAGCTCGGCAAGCTTTTTTTTGCGCGCGTCATCATCATGCTCGAACAATAGCAGCAGGGAGCCACTGACTTCATCCGTCGTCAACCGGGCAAAGTATTGATTGGGCTTGAGCCAGTCAGCCGGTTCCGGAGTCAGACGGGCAGCGGTATAACGCTGCTTGATGCTGCTGAGCGGCTCCAGCGGCTCCATGCTCAGAAACGTCTCCGCCCGCGCAAAGGCGCAGGCGCTCAGCAGCAGGATGAGCAGTCTCTTCAACATGGGTTCGGAAAGCTTTGTAGTTTCCCCTGATTTTAATGGAGCTACAAAAAGGCTTCAGGCGCGGTCACTGGCATGTTGCCAGACACCTTGCCAGGTCGGTGGCCAGATTCAGGGTGGGGGCAGTCTCGTGCACAATAGCCGATGGGGACATCGTGGCCGGTAAAATCTCGTTTTACAGTCAATGCCAGTCAGTTAAACCCAAACGTCCCGACATTCATCAAAAGACGCTGGGTCCCGGCCTGCGCCGGGACGACGATATAAAGGCCGCTAGCAGCTAAAACGTCATCCCGGCGCAGGCCGGGATCCAGTGACTTTGAGATTTTCGATGATCAGGGACAATCTGGACGCTTCACTGACGGGCATTGGTTTTACAGTGGGCTGTCGTCCGGAGCGCGCGCCACTGCCCATTGCTGCGATTGACGGGTACAACGCCTCACAGGGCAGATAACAATGAATAAAAACCTCTGGCTGCTCGCGATCGCTCAAGGGCTTTTCCTGGCGAATAATGTGACCTTTATCGCGATTAATGGCCTGGTCGGGCTCAGCCTGGCTCCCTACCCATGGATGGCGACGCTGCCTGTGATGGGCTATGTGGTCGGCGGCGCACTCAGTACCGGGCTGGTGGCCGAGTCGCAGCGGCGCTGGGGGCGCAAGGTGTCATTTCAGCTGGGTCTACTGGTCGCGCTGCTGTCTGCTTGCCTCGGCATACTGGCTGTTGAACAGCAATGGTTCTGGCTGCTGGTGGCCACGACCGTGGTGGCGGGCTACTACAGCGCGAATGGCCACCTCTATCGTTTCGCTGCCGCCGAATTAAGCGACGGCGGTCATCGCGAGAAGGCGGTCTCGCTGGTAATGGCCGGCGGGCTGATCGGGGCCGTGATCGGGCCCAATCTTGCCAACCACAGCAAGGCCTTGCTTGCGATGCCGTTTGCCGGTGCTTATCTCGCGCTGGGTGTGCTGGCGATCATCGCGTTGGCGCTGATCTCGCAGATCGATTTTCCGCCGGTGCCTGAAAAAACTCCGCATGCGGATCAGGGACGGCCGCTGATGGAGATCATGACGCAGCCGGTGTTCATGGTGTCGGCGCTGGCCGCATCAATCAGCTACGGCGTGATGAATCTGCTGATGGCGGCGACGCCGCTGGCGATGCAAGTGTGTGGCATGCCGTTCAGTGATACCGCCTTGGTACTGGAATGGCATGTGATTGGCATGTTTGCACCCGGCTTCATCACCGGCTCACTGATCCGGCGTTTTGGTGTGCTCAACATCATGGGCGTTGGTGTGCTGCTCAATCTGGTGTGTATCCTCATTGCGATCAATGGCAACGATCTGCATCACTTCGTGTCGGCCTTGTTCCTGCTGGGCGTAGGCTGGAATTTTCTGTTCACGGGCAGCACCACCTTGTCGCTGGATGCCTACCGGCCTGAAGAAAAAGACCGTGCGCAGGCAGCGATCAATTTTTGTGTGTTTGCGGTGATGTCGTTAAGCTCTTTCGCTTCCGGTGCGCTGCTGACCACACAAGGCTGGCACTGGCTGAACATCGGCTCGATCGTGCCCGTGCTGCTGACTGGTATTGCGTTGGCGTGGCTAGCTCGTCAATTCAGCTCGTCAGGGCTGAAGACCTGAGGGCTGTCGCATCGCTGGTCATCCCTCACTACAATACGCGTATGTCTGTATTTCATCCTCAGGTAATCCATGCCTTGCTAGCCGCCGCCCTCTTTGGCGCCAGCACGCCGCTGGCAAAGCTGCTGGTCGGCGAGATACCGCCCCTGCTGCTCGGCGGACTGCTCTACCTCGGCAGCGGCGTCGGACTGGGCATCGCAAGATTAATCCGCGATCGTGGATGGTCATCGTCTGGACTGAATCCGGGCGAGTGGCGCTGGCTGCTCTCGGCCATCGTGTTCGGCGGCATGTTCGGCCCGGTACTGCTGATGACGGGGTTGCAGTCGACGTCAGCTTCCACGGCGTCGCTGCTGCTTAATCTCGAAGCGGTGCTGACTGCGCTGCTGGCCTGGGTCGCGTTTCGAGAGCACACGCATCGTCGTGTGATGATCGGCATGCTGGTCATTGTCGCTGGTGGCGTACTCCTGTCATTGCCCGACACATCGGTGGTCGATCGTGGAGGCCAGGGATCGGTAGCGATTGCGCTCGCTTGCCTGTGCTGGGCGATCGATAACAATCTCACGCGCAAGGTATCGAGCTCGGATGCGATGTTTATCGCCTCGGTCAAGGGACTGGTCGCTGGCTCGGTCAACTGCGCACTGGCGTGGGCGCTGGGCATGCACTGGCCTGAGTTACCGATCGTACTCGCCACCATGAGTGTCGGCTTGTTGGGTTATGGCGCTAGCCTGGTGCTGTTTGTGCTCGCGCTACGCGGCTTGGGCACAGCACGCACGGGGGCTTATTTTTCCACAGCGCCTTTCATCGGCGCTGCGCTGGCGCTACTGATGGGTGAATCAGCGAACGCCTATTTCTGGTGGGCGGGCGCGCTGATGGCCTTCGGCGTGTGGCTACACCTGACAGAGACGCATGATCATGAGCACACGCACGAGCCGCTGGAGCACCAGCATCTGCACACGCATGATGAACATCATCAGCACGCCCATGATGCCGACTGGGATGGCAGCGAGCCTCACTCGCACTTTCACCGGCATGAGCCCATCACGCACAAACATCCGCACTATCCGGACATTCATCACCGGCACTCGCATTGACGACTCTTGCCGTTCAGTGCAAGTGGTTGGCCAGAAAATCCATCAATACTCTGACCCGATGCGGCACTTGCCGGTTGCTGGGCAATATCGCGTAAATCCCCAGCTCCGGTGATCTGAAATCCTCCAGCAGTGTCACTACCCTGCCAGCACCAATCGCATCCTCGGCAATAAAAGCCGGCTGCAATGCAATCCCAAGTCCTTGTACTGCTGCTTCGGTTAATGCTTCGCCATTGTTGGCGTGCAGTCGCGCGCGAATCGGGAAGTTCACCGATGTACCTGAGACCTCGAACGCCCATGTCTGTTGTGCACCGACCATGGTGTAGCTCAGACACTCGTGATGCACGAGCTCCGACGGATGACGCGGTGTGCCATGCTCGGCAAGGTAAGCGGGTGAGGCGATCACGCACATCGGTATCGTGCCCAGCCGTCGGGCGACGTCGTTTGCGCCTAACTTGCCGGTGATGCGTACGGACAGATCGATGGCTTCTTCGATCAGGTTCACCCGGCGGTCGGTGTAGTCCATATCTAGTCGGACCTCGGGATAGCGACGCGCGAAATCGAGCAGCAGAGGCGAGACCCGTCTCAATCCGAATGACAGCGGCAGGCTCACACGTATCGTACCGCGTGGCGTCAGCCGCTCTTCCGCCACGCCGGTCTCGGCGACTTCGACCAGATTCAGTATGACTCGGCACTTCTCCAGGTAGGCCGCGCCCGCCGAGGTCAGCGTCAGCCGGCGAGTACTGCGCACCATCAGCTTGATACCCAGATGCTCTTCCAGTGCCGCGATCTGCCGGGTGATCACCGAGCGAGCGACGCCAAGCTGCTGCGCGACCGCTGAGAAGCTCCCCAGCTCGGCCACTCTGACAAATACATGCATCGCCTGCAATCGGTCCATTGTTGCTGATAGCGGAATAAAGATTTGTCTATTGTCTACTATTTCAGCACGATTAATCCGCCTACATTACGGTCATAGCAGATACTGAAAAGCGTTATTGATATGGAAACCCGACTGCCTACGCTGTTTGTGCCGCATGGCGCACCGACATTTGCGCTACGTCCCGGTGCAGCGGGTGCGGCACTGGCCGAGATGGCGAGCACCTTGCCGCGCCCGCGTGCCATCGTGATCGTCAGTCCGCACTGGGATACCGAGGTGCCGACGGTCGGCCATGCGAAAAAGCTGGGTACCATTCACGATTTTTACGGCTTCCCGCCTGAGCTCTATGAACTTAACTACCCGGCGACTGGCTGCCCCGAGGGTGCGCGCGAGGTCGCGGCGGCCATCGGTGCCGCCGGCCTGCCTGTCCGCGAAGCGGCGTCCGATGGCCTCGATCATGGCGCATGGGTTCCGCTGCGACTCATGTATCCCGACGCCGACGTGCCCGTGATTCCGCTATCGCTGCAGAGCCATGCGGGTGCGGCCTATGCCTATCGTCTGGGCGAGGCGCTCGCGCCGCTAGTGAACAAGGGTTTTCTTGTGATCGGATCGGGGAATATCACGCACAATCTGCACGATTACATGGTCGCGCGGCAAAACGGAGGCCAGACTCCGGACTATGTGCGCGATTTTCCGGAGTGGATGCACGCGCAACTACAGTCGAGTGATACCGATGCCTTGTTGCACTACCGTGAGCAGGCACCGGACGCCGTGCAGGCGCATCCCAGCGATGAACATCTGCTGCCCTTGTATGTGGCGCTCGGCGCTGCTGGCAAAGGTGCCGCGGTACACCGCTTCCATGCGGGCATCAGCGATTATGTGCTGGCGATGGATGCCTACCTCTTCACACCCGTACACTGAGACATTCACGCGCAGAGGACCTGATGCACGCTTCCACGCACTACACCCGGACTGCCAAATCGCTGCACTGGCTGATGGCCTTGATGATCTTTGGACTGCTGGGGTTGGGCTTCTACATGAGCGATCTGCCGCTGTCGCCGCAAAAACTGAAGCTCTACTCATGGCACAAGTGGGCTGGTGTGACGGTATTTTTGCTGACCCTCGTTCGGCTTGCCTGGCGTGCGACCCACCAGCCACCGCTCATGCCGCAGCAGATGTCAAAGCTGCAGCAGGTCGCTGCGCATGTCGGCCATGTCGGACTGTATCTGCTGATGCTGGCGATACCGCTGTCCGGCTGGTTAATGAGTTCGGCGAAGGGTTTTCAGACGGTCTGGTTTGGTGTGCTACCGATACCCGACCTGCTGCCCAAAAACAAAGAACTGGGAGACCTGCTGCTCGAGCTTCATCAAAGCCTGAACCTGCTGCTGATCGCGCTCCTGCTCGCGCACATCGCCGCCGCGCTCAAGCATCATTTCATTGACAAGGATGATGTGCTTAGCCGTATGTTGCCTGCGCATTCCAACCATTCGACCGATGCATCCCCGCCAGAACAATCGACATGAATATTTTTTCGTGCGGTCTTCCTGATGATCGGTCTGGTCACTGCGAAAGCACAGCCCACATGAATTCCAACGAAAGCCAGATTGCATTCCAGTATGAGCAACTATCGAAATTCGACATCGCTACCGACGGTGTCAATGTGAAGTTCTGCTTCACCGTAACAAGCAAGTAAGCAACAAGCATCCGCTTTTTTTATTTCGTACCACTACCAGGAGAAACCTGCATGAAAAGTATCAAACAGCTGTCGCTCGCCGTCGCTCTCGCCACCATCGCATCATCATCGTTTGCTGCGCCCGAAACCTTTGGGATCGATAACAATCACACCTTCCCCAGCTTCTCGTACAGCCACCTGGGCTTCTCGGTGCAAATGTCGCGCTTTAACAAAACCACGGGCAAGATCGTGTTCGACAAAGCGGCCAAGACTGGCGAGGTCGACATCACCATCGACACCACGTCCGTGGATACCGGCTCAAACCTGTTCAACGAGCACATTCAGGCCGAAGATTTTCTTCACACCGCCAAGTTCCCGACCGCGACCTTCAAGTCGACCAAGGTGACCTTTAATGGCGACAAGCCGGCCAAGATCGAGGGTAACCTGACGCTGAAAGGCATCACCAAGCCCGTCACCCTGACTGTCACTGGCTTCCAGGCGATGCCTCATCCGATGGCGAAGAAAGATGCCATCGGCGCGAATGCGCACACCACCGTCAAGCGCACCGACTTCAACATGGGCAAATATGCGCCGAACGTCAGCGATGAAGTCCGTATCGACATCGCGATTGAAGCGATCAAGCAGTAATCAGAACTCGCTTTCCTGGCAATCGTCAGAGAATGCGCCACCAACAAAAAAGTCCGTCTGCGACAAGCCGACGGACTTTTTTTATGAATACTGCCTGGCGAAATCTTAGACCCGGCCTAGTACCCCGGCTGATGCTGGCTGTGGATGCCGAGACAGATCGCGCGAAGCCGTGTGGACCGCATCGGCCAAATGATCCGCATAGGTAGCCGACGGTGCCTCCTGGATCACACCGGCGCGCAGTAATTTACCCTTCACTCGCTCATTCGCCTCGCACAGCACCACGGTGACACCACGCTTGCGCAATGTGGCGGCGACCTCTTCCAGCACCTGTATACCCGTGATATCCATGAAAGGCACGCGGCGCAGTCGAATCACCAATGCATTGGGCTGAGTATGCGTCTCGACCAGCGCGCGCTCGAAATTTTCTACCGCGCCAAAGAACATCGGTCCGGCGATCTCGTAAACCACCAGTCCGCGTGGCAGTTTGTCGATGTGATGTCGCGCCAGCTCGGTAGAGAGCTCTGTCTCATCGACAGGCAGCGTCTCGACCGCATCAGACATGCGGCGCAGGAAATGCAGTATCGCGAGGATCACGCCGACATTCACCGCAACGACCAAATCAGCGAACACGGTCAGCACGAAAGTAATCACCAGAATCAGCCGGTCGGCCAGCGGCGCGGTCCTCAGCAGGTGGATGAAGCGCTTAGCCTCGCTCATATTCCATGCCACGACGAACAGTATCGCGGCCAGTACCGCCAGAGGAATGTTGGATGCCAGCGGCGCGAGAAAGAGCAGCACAGCGATCAGCGTCACCGCGTGCATGATTCCGGCAAGCGGACTGGTCGCGCCATTACGGATATTGGTAGCCGTGCGAGCGATTGCGCCAGTGGCGGCAAAGCCGCCGAACAGCGGCACAATGATATTGGCGATGCCCTGTCCGATCAGTTCCTGGTTCGAATCATGCCGGGTGCCAGCCATGCCGTCGGCCACCACGGCGGACAGCAGTGCCTCGATCGAACCGAGCATTGCGATCGTAAACGCCGGACCGATCAGCGTGATGATCTGCGGCAGCGACATGACGGGCAAGGCGAATTCCGGCAAACCAGTCGGTATGCCGCCAAAGGCCGAGCCTATCGTGGCAATGCCCGGCAAGACCCATACCATCTGCAATATGGTGATCACCAGCATCGCAATCAACGGACCGGGCACGCGCGCCAGTGCGGGCACGCGCGGTGCGAACATCACCAGTGCCAGACCTAGCAGGGACAATCCCAGGGTGGGCCAATGCGTCTCCGGGAAGGACAGCAGCAAATGCCAGAGCTTTTCGTGAAAATGCTCGCCTGCTGGCTTGGGTAATCCAAAAAATTCACTCCACTGACCAACGAAAATAATCACGGCTATACCTGCCGTGAATCCAACCACGACAGGTGCTGGTATGAATTTGATGACGCCGCCCATGCGTGCAACGCCCATCAGCACCAGGATGATGCCTGCCATGAGTGTTGCAACCTGCAAACCAGCGATACCGTACTTTGCTGTGATACCAGCGAGGATGGCGATAAATGCCCCCGTGGGACCCGCGATCTGCAAGCGGCTGCCACCAAGAACCGAGATGAGTCCCCCGCCGATGATCGCCGTGTAGATACCTTGCTCAGGCCGCGCGCCCGAAGCAATGGCAAAGGCCATGGCCAAGGGCAACGCCACCACGCCGACGATCAGACCAGCTACGAGGTTGGGTGCCCAGTGCGAGCGCTTGAGTAATCCTGCGCGGCGGGCTTCCAGCAGAGCGATCATGCGTTTTTTCCTGAGACGACACCCGTGCCAGCATCATCCATCGGCAGCTGGCGTTGCGCCGGTGTCAGCTGCGCATGCCACAGACCAAGCGCATCAGCGCCTGGTTTTGCGTGCCCTCGATCACCGGTCGCCAGGTGTCCTCCGGATCGACATTGTTGCTGACACGGTTACCTTTCAACATATTCTCGCTGTAGAACTCGCCCGACAGATTGCGGAATTTCTCACTATGGCAATCGTATTCCTTGTGCGAACGGTTGGAAAGCACGCCGTTGAGCGGGAAACCATAGTTCAGCATTTCCCATACCGTCACTTGGCCACCCGAGACAATCACGCTTTTTTCATCGTAGTAGAACTCAGCCTTGCCGTTGTCGCCGTATAGCTTCCATTCGGCATGCGCAGCACCAGCGGCGATGCATATCAACGCTGCGAAAAAAATACGATACCTCATGCGTCCCCCTTGTCCTCGGCGCTGCGGGTCGGACGCAGCAAGGTTTTGTAAAGGTAAACCGTGGCCAGCAAAATCGCGAATGCATAGGATGACGCCGTCAGCGCGAACCCGGAAAGGCCAAGCAAAGGACCGAGAAGATGACGAAACACCATGAACAGCACCAGCGCCAGACTGAAATAGAAGATTTTTTCCCGGCGCGTGACCATGAGCTGATTCCTAAATCGAGTGGCGCATCATAGGGAATTCACGAAGGCGATCAAGTCCTCGCGCTCTGCCTTGCTTAGGCCAGCAAAAATGTCGCGCGATGGCTTGGCCTCGCCACCATGCCAGAGTATCGCCTCCAGTACATTGCGCGCGCGACCATCATGCAACAGATTCGTGCTTCCATTCACCTGCTGGGACAGCCCTATGCCCCACAAGGGCGCGGTGCGCCAGTCGCGCGGCCCTGCCTTGAAATCAGGGCGGCCATCCGCCAGCCCCGGCCCCATGTCATGCAGTAGCAGGTCGGTATAAGGACGGAAGCTGCGCTTCGCAATCGCGGGCAGCAGAGGATATTCGCCGGTCTTCAGCTCAGGGATATGGCATTGCGCGCAGCGCGCTTTCTCGAACAGCTTTGCCCCACGCTGCACGTTCTCCGCATCCTGATCGCGCGGTTGCGGCGCATCTAATGCCACTGACCAGAAATTCAGCTCATCCCATGAATAGTCGAGCAGTTCAGGACGATTCCCCGGCGGCACCGCGCGGCAGGCGGTCTGCACCGGCGGGCAATTTTCTTCGATGTACAGTGAAGAGGTCACGCCCATGTCGCCATGAAAAGCGGCGACGATCTGCTGTTTGATACTGGGCTGATTGGCCTTCCAGCCGAATCGACCGAGCGCAGTTCGCTTGTTGATATCGTCGCGCACATAGTTAGGACGTCCGTTCAGCCCCTGCGCCTGCTGCATCTTGGCCAGCGCCAGAATGTCTTCTTCACTCACTGCTTCCAGATAACCCATGCCAAACACTACTTGCGTGTTACGCAGCGAGGTCATCACAGTCTCATCGATCGGACCGAAATTGAGTTTTTCCAAGCGTGTCTTGGGCTTGCGCAGTTCGACCTTTTCACCGTCAGGCAGCGTAACCATCTCTGGCAACCAGTCGATGTAAAGATCCGCTTCACCCGGCTTGAGATTTTCTTTTAATCCGACATTGATGCCAAACACCTGAATCTGATCGCCATAGTGTGGATGCGGGCGCGGCGCACCGTGCTCGTCTTCTCCCGGAACCGACAGTCTCAACAGCTGCTGAAATACCACGATGCCAGGTGCATCCATCGTGCGACCGCGACCTGCCTGCACATGACAGCCTACACAGGAACTCGCCAGAAAAGTGGGGCCCAAGCCCCATTCGCCACCGAGCAGTGGAAACACCACCCACGGTGCCTTGAACTGCTTTTCACCGGCCTTGAATTTTTGCAGCTGCGAATGCGTCAGTCCCGGCACCGGCTGCATGTAAACCGCAGTCGGGTCGATCTTCTTTTCGCTTGAACGAATCACTTGTGTGGCCGCCGTGCCGGCAGTCCCCAGCATCGTAGCGGCCACCACCAGGACGCAGAATGTTTTTAGCCATGAAGTGCGAACGCTGCGAAGAACCGCCATGGTCTGCCTCTCTGTCAGATCGAAAGAGTGTTCACAGGTCACGGGCTACGCGAAAACCCGTCTGGTGGTTACGCATACCCTCTTCCTCGGAATAGCGATACGCCGAGCGTGCAGTCGACGGACCATCCAGCCATGCACCGCCGCGAACCACGCGCTTCTCGCACTTGCCCTCATGCTTGCGTGCCGAGCCATCTTCGGGGGCACCCGAGTAGCCGGCCTGATGACAATCCTCGACCCACTCACGAACATTTCCCAGCATATCATGCAGGCCAAAGGGATTCGCCTTGTACTGGCCAACCTCGGCATTTTCTGCCGCACCGTCGTTACACAGCACATGCGACCAGACATAATTGGGGTGTGCCTCTTTGCCCTTTTCGTCGTGCAGGTTCGCGAATTCGCAGGTTTTTTTCTTGTCGTCGTTACCGCCCCAGAACCAAGGCGTCTTGGTGCCGCCTCGCACCGCATATTCGAACTCGGACTCACTCAGCAGCCGGTACGACTTGCCAGTTTTCGCAGAGAGCCACGTGACATAGCCCTTGGCCTCGGCCCAGGACAGATTCACCGCCGGGAATTTGCCACGTCCGAAGCCGGCATCATCGGCTTTCGGACATTTGCCGTCAGCGACGCAGGCATCCCATTGCGCGAAGGTGGTCTCGGTCTTGGCCACTGCGAAAGGGCGGGCAATCTTCACCGTCCGTTGTGGCTTCTCATCCAGATGCCCACTCTCGACCTTGTCCGAGCCTTGCACGAACTCGCCGGCGGGCAGCACCACCATCACCGGACAGGTGTCGCAGTCGTTGAATACGCTGCCGGGGGCACGGTCGTCAGCCGACGCAGCGCCAGAGATCAGCGTGAAAACTAGCGAAGACATCAGTAGGCGAAGCGCTTTAGCGCCTTGTATTGTTTTTTGCATGATGATTTTCAGTGTTTCTCAGAACGTAACTCAGAACGTAAAAAAGCCGGCAGCGCAGCGCTGCCGGCGAGATGAGACAAGGAGACGAATAGGCCTTGATCACAATGAACTGCATGTTGTTATGATGCCTGTCCTGCGAACCCGATGAAATCAGCTCAGCATTTCTGCTCCATCTTGCAGGACTTGTAGCTCTCGTCCGGCTGAACGACGCCTTCGCAGGCTTCTTTCACGTTGATCTTGGCGTTCCTGCAGGCCGTGCCCAACGCGACCATCGAATCACTAGAGGCATTCTTCTGGTCACAGAAATAATCCTGCTGCTTCTTTGCGTCATCGCAGGTGCCGACGCGCGTCTTTTTCTCACCATGGTGATCTGCGAGCGCCACTGATCCCGTGATCAGCAGCAGGCTCGCCAGCACCGGGGCAAGCTTCAGAGACTTCATGGTAGTCCTCCTATGTGGCTTTCGGTGAGGCGGACAGGCCGCAAGACCTGTCCGCTCAGAAGCTGCACCCGGGCTTAGCCGAATGAGCGACCTTCCTTGGCGATGTAACCATAGGCTGTGTTGCTGCGCTCGCCGCCCATCGCCAGATACTCCTGCTTCATCTTGGCGATCATGTCGGTGTTGAACGGGTTGTTGACCGCGTCCAGCGCCATCTTCTGCGCATCGAGCTTGTACAGCTTCGCTGAGTTCAGGCCGAAGATCTTGTTCTTCACTGTGCCACGACCGTCGCCCATCGGGATCTTCCAGCCTTGCTTCTTCATGATGCTCTCGGGGATCTCGAGACGGCGCATCGCTTCGATCTGCCACTGCGGCGAGCCATACCAGACCGAGTCCGTGCCCCAGACCACACGATCCGGACCCATCAGGTTGACCAGCTGGCCGACGAAAGCGGCGCAGAACTTCGGATCGGTGACAGCGGTCGATGCGAACACTGAGCCGAGCTCGGCGTACACGTTGTTGACGCCGAATTTCTCCGGAATGCGGGCGAGATCAGTGGACCACTTGATGTAGCCGGTCTTCTCGAACTCTGCCATCTCCAGGTCGGGTTTGTCGGCGAGCCACGGACGCAGCGCAGCGTGATAAATCACGAAGTTCATCTTCGGCCAGTCTTTTGCAGCCTTGCCAAGGTCATTGACGGTCGCATGCTCCCACGTGCCGGCGAAGGCCTTCTCGTAGTCACGCGGCATCAGGCCCTTGTGGATACAGATGGTGTTGATGCCCGCCTTGATCGCTTTTTCATAGAACGGGTACATCAGCTTCTCGTCATCGAGGCGCCATGCGTACTTCGACGGACCGAACGGATCGCCGATGGTGTAGGACTTCCACGAGACCGGCTTGAGCTCTTCGATCGCGCGATCGACCTCATCCATCCAGTTCGGATATTTCGGCGTGATGATCGAGTGGCCGAGCATACGCACGCTGCCGGCCATCTTGTTCACTGCACGGCAGGCGTTCTGGATCGCGTCATTCGACAGCAGCCACCAGTTCGGATCATCAAAGGGAGCGCCCGAGAGCAGCGACACTGAGGTGTCGGAGTCGAGGAAGATCTCCTTGAGGTAATTGTCCATCTTGTAGCGAGCGAGCGTGGTCGGAATGTTCCCGATGTTCGGATTCACGCCCGCGCCCTCGGCCCACTTGGTGAGGCCAAGCAGACCTTCCTCTTTGAAATCATCACGGATGAAGTGGGTCTGATCATCAAAAATGAACTGGCCCTTGTACTTGGCCTTGCGATCACCGGCGGCGTCGAGGTTCTTGGCCTCGGCCTCGTCGACCTCGAACACCGTACCGTACACCTGATTCATCGCCATGAACGCGGTCGCCATACCTGCCGAGGTCGCCAGGAACTGACGGCGGCTCATGTTGTGGCGCTTGGCTTCCTTGTCAGCCATTTCTTTGATCAGGAATTCGACCTTTTTCTGGTTCTCGGTCTGCGGCAGCGGATTGTATTCACCGTTCGACACCATCTGTGTCGGAATCGGCGAACGGAACGCAGCCTCATCGGCGTGAAGGCATTCCTCGAACTCCCTGTCGGTCATTGAAACGCCAAATGGCCTTTGCTTGTCTGTCATTGTTGTCTCCTCCGTTGTGTTGATCCGGTCTCACGGGACCGAATGACTTTTTGCCGGGGTAGTGATGCTGCCGCGTGACGGCAGTCCGCCCTTGAAGGCCGAACCGAACCATTATTTGCAAATCGCGTGCCAGAGAACGGGGTGCTGAAGCGGGCTTTCAGCAAATAACGACAAGTGACTGAATACGCTTGATTTTCAGTGTGCGCGTGCTGCGCTGCGAAAACTCAATACGACCGGCATTCAATCCTTCATCGGTGGGTGATCGCACAACTGTCACAGGCAGACATGTGACAGTTGTCACATCGCGGCTGTCACATGTCTGCCCGATGTGACACTACTGCGGATGCTCGATACCGTAACGCTTCATCCGACGATAGAGGGTCATCCGGGAAATGCCCATGGCTTGCGCCGCGGCGGTCACATTCCAGCGGCAGGCTTTCAGCTGAGCGTACAGTTCACTGGCCTCGGGGATTTCTATCGACAGGTCGCGCGTGACCTCGGTGGGCGGATGAAATCCCACGGTTTTTTCGTTGAGATATTCCGGCAAATCGCCGGGCATGATGTGATCGCCACGGCACACGGCGGCAGCGAACTCGATCACATTGCGCAGCTCCCGCAAGTTGCCAGGCCATGAGTGCGCCAGCAGCATCTGCTTGGTATCTGCATGCAAACCGGGTACGGCGCCATCAGTCTTGCGACCATGCAGCGCCAGCACGCGATCAATGACCCAACCCAGATCCTGACGCTCGCGTACAGGGGGCAGCATGAAATGTGCGCCGCTAAGACGGTAATACAAATCGTCCCGGAAACCGCCCTGCCGCACCAGCGCCTCCAGATCGCAATGGGTGGCTGCGACGACCCGAATATTGACCCCGACCGCGCGGGTCGCGCCGACCGGGAGCACCTCTCGCTCGGAGAGCACGCGCAACAACCTCGCCTGCAAGGGCTTGGGCATATCGCCGATCTCGTCGAGGAATAGCGTGCCGCCATCGGCTTCCTGTATCAGCCCTCGCTTGCCCTTGCTCGCCGCGCCTGAAAAACTCCCGGGTGCATAACCGAACAGCTCACTCTCAATGAGTGTGTCAGGAATGGCAGCACAATTTACTGGTACAAAAGGACCGTGACGCCGCTCACTGCTCTGGTGCAGCGCCTTTGCAAAAAACTCCTTGCCGCTGCCCGTCTCTCCCGTGATCAAGATGCTGATCGGCGAGTTCAGCAGGCGCGCGGCACGCGATATCTGGCGGTCGAGCGCAGCATCACCGCCCGAGAGCGCTGCAAGCGGCGCAGGAATCTCTGGCTCCATCTTTGCGCGTGTTGCTTCGAGCAGCGAGCGCGCAGGCGCAACAACCGACAGGAACATCAGCCTCTGCGTACCGCTGATCATCACCGCGCGACGATCCACCGGTTGCGCCGCCATGAAGCGGGGTAAGTCATCGAGACTGACATTCAGCAACGTATCAATCGACTGCCCCATCAGCTCGGGAACATTGACGGTTTCAGACGACCTATCGGCAAACAGGAGCTGCGCACGCCGGTTATGACCGAGCACCTTGCCTCTGGCATCGATCGCGATCAGGTACTCGGGATTCACCTCGAGAAATTCCGGTGCCATGGACAAGCGCAATATCCACTCATGTCGAAAACGATGCAGGAAATAGGCGTTTTCAATCTGGTGCGAATACATGCGCACCAGCTGCAGCGCGAGATGCTGACTTTCTTTGTACTGAGGCGCGGTCAACGCAGAAATATCTAGCACGGCTTTCATCTTGCCAGTGGCGCCATAGATAGGCGCGGCGGTGCAGGTCAGCGGTATGTGGGTCGCATCGAAATGATCACCAAGGTGAACCACCAGCGCCTCGCCCGTGCTGATGCAGGTACCGACGCCATTGGTGCCCACATACTGCTCGTTCCAGTTGGAACCAAGATACAGGCCTGCTTTGCGGAGACTGGGATCGAGCTGGATATCGCCGATGAAATCAACCGTCACGCCCTGGGCATCTGTCAACAGCACCGCGTAGCCCAGCCCGGCTACCTGATGATAAAGCGTCTCCAACCCATGACGTGCAATCGTCAAGAATTCATCCAGCTGATCCTGATGCTCTCGCACTTGCTGGTGAGGCAGGATGATCGCTTCCTGCATGCGCGTGGGATCGAGCTTGTGCTGGTGCACGCATCGCATCCATGAACTGCGAATAATCTCGTCATGCGCCGCCCCCGACGGGGCCACAGGACCCCGCTCGGCCACCTGCATCACGGTCTCAATATGCTGCCTCTGCTCTGCGTGCATGACCTCTCCCCGGACCCGGCCACAACCCCCACTGGCTGCTGCCGGCTGCACTTCGTACTTTTCTTTTTATTGAATTATGTTGATATACCCTGCCCGGTCGACTCCGCATCGAGTCAGCCTGGCAGCCGAGCAATCTATTTGGACTAAGTTCCTATCTTCCGGATTTCGGGCGACGAGCAATAATTAAATATTCCAATTGGTCACAATTAAGGCATTGTCTGCATCGATGATGCGGCGCGCAAAAATCAGTGCCACTCTCTGCACGCCATGAGATAACTGGCCATGATGCAACGCAAGCAGATAATGATTTGAGAATGAAGGGATGTTGTCTGGCTGGCAGCTGGTGCAGACCACATGACGCGGCGAGCCTGCCTGCCTCGCCGCGATGGGGTTCGCCTAGGGCAGTGCAGCGCTACCCGGCGGCTGAGTTGCGTTTTTCCATTTCGAGAATATCTATCTGAGCCTCAAAAGCACGAAGACGCTTATAGACAGAAATCAGCTCGACAATCGTGCTCCAGCTGCGCACAAGAAACTGGAACGACATCTCAACGCGTCCGAATGCGCGCACGATCTGCTGCATCACGCCCAGTGTGATCGCGCCGGCGACCACGGTCGGGCCCAGTGCGATGTACGGCACCAGTACGCCGAACTGCAGATAGCTGAACTTGGCGATATCAAAATACATGTAGTGAAAGAACAAACGGAAATAATTCTGACGCACTTGCGCGAACAAGTCTTTCACGACAGGCTCGGCACCGCGCGCGGGATCATCCTCCGCATGGACGAGTTCCTTTCGATACGCTGCCTCGACGCGCTGGTTGTTGAATTCCAGTCCGGGCAGCTTGATACCGATCAGCGCCAGGGCAACCGTGCCCAGCAAGGCGAACAGAATGGCGACGTAGACCAGCGCATGCTCCACCTCGCCAAGCAACGGGACTTCGCTGACTTTTTTAGAGAGTCCCCAGAGTATCGGCAGAAAAGCAAAGAGGGTCATGATGGCATCCATCATGTTCGAGCCCAGGGTTTCCATGATGGTTGCGAAGCGTTTGGTGTCTTCCTGAACGCGCTGGCTAGCCCCCTCGATCTGCCTCAGGGTATGCCAGTGCGACACGTAGAAATCATTCATCGCATGCCGCCAGCGGAAGACCCAGTGCTTGGTATAGAAACCTAAGAGCACCGCCACCAGCACATAAGTGCCCGCGAGTTCGCCGAAACTCAACAGGAAACCAAAAAACTCCGACAGTGTGACCTCGCCCGGCTTACTCAGCGCCTTTTGCACGACGTCATAAAAACCGCCAAACCAGTCATTGATCTTGACATCGATTTGCACCTGATACCAGGTACCGAAGAAAATCAGCACCGCGCCGGGCCAAGCCCAGAACGCCCACTGCCGGGACATGAAAAAGGATTTGAACATGCTGAATCTCTTGTGATTTTATTTTTATGGGTAGTGAAAAACTGAAAAACCTTGATTGGGTCAGGAAGGTACTACTTGAGCTCGAAATTCTCGCAGGGATCCTTGCGCTCGGCCCGCTCGGTTAACCAGACGACATCATACTGTCCGCCAAGAGACTGTATCAGTTCCCGCGAATCGGCGCTGCCCTCGACAAAACCGACGCTGATCTGGCGGAACTGCGGCGCGGTGGCAGCGATCACCTGCGGCACACCATAGTCTTTGCGCACATGTCCATTGCCGGCGACGAGTACGGCAGGCCGATGGTCAAGCAGCGTGTGCGCGAGCGTGATGTCCGTGATCCGCTGCGCGAAGCGCATACGTGACTGGTAACGCTCGGGTAACTTGCCGCAATGGCCATCAATCAGATCACGATTCAGGATTTTTTCTGCGGCAGCGTCAAGCCGGGATTTTTCGTAGGTCTGTGCCATGCGATCGGGCAGCGCGGTGACGCCTTGCATGAAGATTTGCCGCGACTGGTCTCTGGGCAGGTTGCCGCCGACGAGCGGCGTTCGGCTGGCGCGTATCTGTTCGTAGAGTTTTTCGTGCGTGGGCCAATCCCAGCCAGCAGGATCAAAACCTGCTGTCACCAGATCGGCCCGCGTATCGGAGACAAAGCTCACCGGTCCGCCTTGGGGCAGGTGCTCAGCGACGACAGTGCGACCTTTGCCCGCGAGCTGCGCGATCAGCTGACCCCGCAGCGCGTGATGAAGGCGATTGTCATGCAATTCGCCCAGCAGCACGATGTCCGCCATGCCAAGACGCTCGACGAGTGCCTGCTCAGAGAGTTCCTTGCCCGAGGAGAGATCAATGATCTGGGCAACCGTCTGCTGCGAGATCAATAGCGTGGCCAGCACCGGCAACAGGCGGCTTAGCAATCCCTCGCGCATCATGGCTGCGCCTTGCCCACGGCAGCCTGGCCTGCAGAGATCAAATGGGTCCAGTCGACCAGCGCCGCCAGCAAGGCCTTGAGCTGATCCGCAGCCGTTGGGTCAGTCAGTCCGCCCTGTGCATCAAATTTGGTGTGCGCTGCAGAGATCATGGCCTCGGGCCGATTGAGAATCAGTCCATTGAGATAAATGAATACTTGCCGCAACTGATACTGGGCACGAGCACCCCCAAAACCACCCGGTGATGCGCTCATCAGCGCGATAGGCTTGCCCTCGAAAGGTTGTGACGGTGGCCGCGATGCCCAGTCGATCGCATTCTTCAGAACGCCTGGCATGGAATAGTTGTACTCCGGCGTGGCAATAACCAGCGCATCCGCCTTCAGGATCTGCTCTCGCAGTGACAGCACCGAGGCCGGCAGACCTTGCTCACGAATCTCTTCGTTGTACAGCGGTATGGCCGAGATATCTGCCAGATCCATCGTGACGCCCGGGGGCAGTAGCCCGGTGCAGGCGCGCAAAGCCGCCGTGTTCAGCGATTGCCGGCGCAAACTGCCGGATATTCCCAAAAAGTGCATATCAATCTCCTTGCTTGATCAGGCCGATGCGGGGAATTTTACGCGGCTTCTGGCATCGAATTTTTTTCGCGCCGGGTCGGGTCCGATGGCCACGAGGCCACGAGCCGTCCGGCGACTTCCACCAAAGGAGATACGCATGGATAACCAGATGATTGAAGCTCGCCAGCAAGGAAATTTTCCTTCAAATGATCCGACGCAAGGCTTGATACAAGACCACGAATTTGTGAAGAAACTGATGCATCGATATCTCGACACCCAGGATATGCAGGTCAAGGCGATGGCGGGACCGCAGATTTGCGAGGCGCTGCAAATGCATATTTCGCTGGAAGAGGCTGTGTTCTACCCGCGCGTACGAGAACTCGACACGGATCTGGTCGACCGCTGCGAGACCGATCATGAACGCGCTGACGAACTGATCACGCAGCTGCAAGCCCTCACACCGGGGGGCGAAGAGTACGACACACTGATGCAGCAGTTACAGCAAACGATACTGTCACATATCACTTTGGAGGAGCAACAACTGTTTCCCAAGGTTCGCTCGTCGAGTATCAATTTGCAGGATCTTGCGTTGAAGATGAAAGCTTATGAGTCGACTCTGGTGTCCGACCATGCCTCGGGCGGACAAACGCGCCGACCGGGAGCTCAACACTAAGCGGCGCCTTTCCACGAGCAATCATGACGACAGATCCTGCGGTCTGCTGTGGTGCATTGACAGAGTCTCAGTCCGCGCGTATCGCTTCCGCCTGTATCTGCAATTTGACCTCAGGCGAGAAGCGAGGCACACCATAGCTGAGACCGTAGTCGCTACGATCGAAGCGGGCGGATGCATCGACCCCGCAGACTTCGCGCTTGAGCATGGCATGCATCGCGCATTTGAAATGCGTCACTTTCAGTGGCATGGGCTTGGTCACACCGAGCAGGGTCATGTCACCTTCTACCGCCACCAGTTTTTCACCGTCGAATTTCAGTGCGCGGCTCTTGTAGGTGACCGTAGGGAATTGCTCAACGTTGAACATGTCTTTGCCACGCGCGTTTTCGTTCATTTTTGCGTGGCCAAAATCTATCGAGCTGGCCTCAATCGTGATGTCGATGCTGCCGCCAGTGGATGAACCGCGGTCGAGCACGACTTTGCCCGTGGTCTTGGTGAACTTACCGCGCCAAAAGGACAGACCAAGGTGATCCGCTTCGAAGCTGGGATAGGTATGGCCGGGGTCAATGTTGTAGCTTTGCGCCTGAACTGCCGGCGCGCTCATCAACAATGACAGCATGCCTACCACGAACGTGACTTGCTTTGCGGTGAATCTCATCGCTACTCCTGATCAGGGATGGTTGTTATTGATACTGAGGATATCTACGGCACATTCAGCGCATTCAGCGCACTAGCGCCCTGCCACGCGAAACTTGATCACGACTTCGTCGGCCACGATGCTGGTGTCCTTCCACTCACCCTCACCGATGCCAAAGGCCAGTCGCTTGATGGGCAAACTGCCTTCAAACACCTGCTGGTCGCCTTCTTTCTTGACACTCAGCGGAAAATTGACATCGGCTGATTTGCCCTTGATGGTCAGTTTGCCGCTGACGTCCAGCTTACCCGGCGCCGCTGCCTGAATGCGCGTGGACACGAAGCTCGCTTTCGGAAACTGGCTACCGTTAAACCATTCCTTCTTCTGCACCTCGCGGTTGTAATCTGGATCACCCAGATCGAAGCTGGGGATATCGATCTCGACACTTGCCTTGCCTTCTTGTGGCTTGGCTTGATCAAAACTGACCTGCGCAGAAAAGCGGGTGAACTTCGCCTCGACTGGTACGCCCATCTGCTTGAACACGGCAGACACCGAACTTTTTGTCGTATCGATCTTCAGTGCAGCTGCCAGCGCCAGCGTAGCGGTCGATGCGATCACGGCGGACAGCGCAATTGACATGGTTTTGCCGGACATAACCTTCCTTTGAATAAGAGATAGTAGAAGCAACGGCAGCCTTGGTCGCTGATATCGCGCGGACCGGGCTGCGCACACCGCATATTGTGCATCTTCCCGGCAATTACTGCCACGCCGGCCCGACTTCGGGCTCCTCGACCTCACATTCTCCCGCAGACGCAGTACGCGCGGTGAACCAGTCGCCCGCCTACCTGCCTAACTCTCAGGTCGGACGAGGGCATGGTTTTACTTTTTGAGTTGACTGGAGAGACGACATGAACTTCATCATCTGGATTGTGGTAGGCGGGATACTGGGCTGGGTTGCGAGCATGATCATGCGTACCAATGCGCAGCAAGGCATGCTCCTGAATGTGGTGGTCGGCATCATCGGTGCGTTGCTGGGTGGCTGGTTGATCGCACCTCTGTTCGGCACTGGGACCATCAATCAGAACGACTTCAGCCTCGGCTCGCTGGTCGTCTCCTTGCTGGGATCAGTCATTCTGCTGGCTATCGTGAATCTTTACCAGCGCGGCGCCCCACGATAGTACCCATTCGTCATCCCGGTAGCGAGTGGATCATGTCGGAGGGTCGCACCCACTGATCAAACTGCTCTGCGCTCAGCAAGCCTGAAGCCAATGCGGCGTCCTTGAGGCTGACGCGGCGTAGGTGGGCATCATGCGCGATAGCCGCCGCTGCATCGTAGCCGAGGTGAGGTACCAGCGCCGTCACCAACATCAATGATGACGAGAGGTGTTCAGCGATCCGGGTCTCGTCGGCAGCGATGCCTGCAATGCAGTAACGATGGAAACAGCGCATGCCCTCGCTCAATAGTCTCAGGCTTTGCAAGCAGGCATGCGCGATCAGCGGCTTGCTGACGTTCAGCTCGAAATTGCCCGAACTGTCCGCAATGCTGATGGCGAGATCATTAGCCATCACCTGCGTGCAGATCATCATCACCGCCTCGGACTGCGTGGGATTGACCTTGCCCGGCATGATGGAGCTCCCGGGCTCATTCTCGGGGATACGAATCTCGCCCAGACCACAACGCGGCCCGGAAGACAACCAGCGAATGTCATTGGCGATCTTGTTCAGCGCGCAAGCGAGTGTCCGCATGGCGCCGTGAGCGACGACCACAGCCTCATGACCCGCCAGCGCTGCAAACTTGTTATTGGCGCTGACGAATGCCAAGCCGCAATCGGCGGCCAGCACCGCAGCGACACGTTTGCCAAAACTTGATGCGGTGTTCAGCCCAGTACCCACTGCGGTTCCGCCGATGGCGAGTGCATATAGTCCGGGTAATGCAGCGCATATCGTCTCTCTCGCTTGCCCGAGTTGCGCGACATAGCCGGAAAATTCCTGCCCTAGCGTCAGCGGTGTGGCATCTTGCAGGTGCGTGCGGCCCGTCTTGATGACATGCGCAAACTCTTGCGATTTTTGTGCCAGCGCTGACTGCAGTGCATCCAACGCCGGAAGCAAATCTTCATGAATGGCCAGTGCGGCCGCCACGTGCATCGCCGTGGGAAAGACATCATTCGATGACTGACCCAGATTCACATGGTCATTGGGATGCAGCCGTCGCTGCTCGCCGTACCCACCGCCGAGGTATGCCGACGCCCGATTCGCCAGCACTTCGTTCATGTTCATGTTGGTCTGGGTACCCGAACCGGTCTGCCAGATCGAGAGGGGGAATTCCTCGTCGTGCTCGCCCGCGATCACTTCGCTGGCGGCCGCCATGATGGCCTCTGCGAGACTTGGATCCAGTCTGCCGAGGTCGCGATTGACGGTGGCTGCGGCACGTTTGACTCTGGCCAGCGCCCTGATCAGGCCGACTGGCATGCGCTCCGCAGCCATGACGAAATGCAGCAGCGCACGTTGCGTCTGCGCTCCCCACAGTACGCCAGCCGGCACAGCGATATCGCCAAAGCTGTCATGTTCGATGCGCATCGGTGCGACAGACGTCTGTTGATCATGACTCATGACTTGCCTCCGGTATTCTCACGACACAGTTCGCCTGTAAAGTCATCCCTCACGGTCCCAGCGACACCCGAATAGTCAGGGCGCTGCGCACCGCTTGTCCGTGCAGACGGCCCGGAAGGAAACGGGCTTCCAGAAAACGCTGCTTGAGTTCTTCCAGCAGCACGGGCGGTAATCTTTCGGTAGAACCCTCCGCCGGAAGCGGCCCTGCCGGCAGCACGCGATCGACATCGCCATATTCATTGATCAGCAAATGCAGCTCAAGCGACTGTGGAAGGATGAACGCGAAACGTCGGGACAGTTCCGGATCGATGTCGATCACCACGGATGGCTTGTCGGTCAGCACCGCTGCAGGCAGATAGTCTGCGCGGAAAGACATGTCCTGCTCGGACAAGCGACCGGGGAAGTGAACATCCGAGATCTTCAGCAGGGCGTCGGCATCAGGCATCCGTGTTGGCGGGATCGGTACTGCCGACAGCGAGATCGCTGGGGCCGCGTCAACGTGTTCCACCCATTGCGCCCACATCATGCCGGTCTCGCGCCCATCAATTGACGCCACGGGCAGGTAGACGGTCTGATGGAAAAACATCCAGAACAATGCGCCCTGAATGCTCGCCGCGCCAACCAGCGACAGCCACTGCTTATTCGTCCAGTTCACGCCACGACACTCGCCTGACAGGATTCACCGATGGCAAGGGCGCCAATCCTTCGACCGTGCTGACCTTGCCACGTTCATTCGTGATCAGCGTGACGATCTTCTCGCCAAGCTTGAGGGTACGTGCACCGGCTGATAGCGCGCTGGCGGCGACCCGCCGGGCAATGACTCTGCCCGTGGTACTCGGAATGTAGGTACCGGTCGCAAGGTCGATCTCGTAAATCCAGCTCTCAGCGCTCGGACGGCAGGCAGTCGCATCCGGCGTATTGGTCACGATGCGCAAAATACCCTGTTGCTGGTCCGGATCGATCGTCACACGTTCGCCGGTAGTTTTGCTGTTCACGATCAGGTCCAAGAACCAACCCCGTTTGGAAGAAGTGCTACTCCAGTCGACGGTATTCGTGCTGACGGTACGCGCCGCCTCGTCGCCCGATACTGGTGATAGATTTTGCTCGACTAGCTGGCTGCGCACATCGCCATAACCGGTCTGGCCCAGATCGTCGCGAAAACTGTAAATGCTCTGCACCGCCTGATCTTTGGCGTCGACCAGACCCAGGTAGCTGCCAGTACCCACAGTAACCACGATGCTTCGCTGCGCTCCGATGCGGACCTCGGACAACTCGGGACGGGTGGTGACTGGCTGCTTGACCCCGCTGCGAATCAGTTGCGCCAGCCGGACTGCTGTGCCGCCGTCCGCCGGATAGGGAGAGTCCACATCAAAGCGCCAGATATTACCCAACAGGTCGCCACCATACAGATGGATGGTGGTGTTATCCATCAGGTTTTCTACCCAGCCATTGATCTGCGCCAATCCGGCAGGGTGGGTGGCGCTGCCAGCACCGGTGCCTATCTTTTGCAGTAATTTGCCGGTGTAGGCGTCCAGCACAAACACATAGGCCTGGCCGGAACCGGGATTGATGTTGTTGTAGCCAGAAGTGAGCACGACGACCCAGCGACCATCGTGACGCTTGGTGATCAGCGGCCTGCCTATGGCATAGCCGACGTCATCTGACTGTGCCACACCAAATCGCCATAGCGCTTTGGGAGCCGAAGGATCTGTGATATCCAGCGCATAAAACTCGCGCCCGGCGGCGCCAAGACCACCCACCAGTAGGGTTCGCCACTGATCTGCGGTGCAACGGGTGACGGCAGCACCTGCCGCCCCCGTGGCCACGCTAGCAACGAGCGTGGATGGACAAACATCGCCTGCCACCGGCGTTCCATCGAGCAGGTAAGAAAATTGTTGGCCGAATTTTGCGTCAGCATAGCGGTACATGCCCGGCAACACCGCCGCCGGAATGAAAGCCCAGTTTTCTTCACCCGTTTCTGCGTCGAATGCGTGCAACATGCCGTCATTCGCTGCGACATAGACAGTACCCTTACGGTTGAACTGTGTCTTGTCGCGAAACTCGCCATAGTTGTCGTCGGCATAGCGGAATGCGGGCCGGCTCACGTACAAGGGCTGCGCATTAATCACTGCACCCAACAGATGGTCGCGCCTCCGGAAAAATCTTGCAGAGTTGCTCAATCGGTCTTCGAAGCCAACGTGGCCACGAAGATAATTCAGCAATTTTTCTCCGGTCAGTTCGGTTGCCTCTGTGCTGCTCAGGTTCGCACATTGCGACAGCTTGGGGCTTGAGCCGCACATAGCGTTAAACAATGACTGCTCGGTAGTGTCGAGATTGCTCCAAACGAAGCGCTTGAGCGTGTCGGGATTCGTCATCGACTGAAACCAGATCGTGCGCCTGTCCGTGCCCGCGCTCACTTTGGCATCCAGCTTCTTAGACGCTGTCCATAGCGGCGTATTGCTGACACTGCCATTGGTCAGATCAATCGCACGTGCGTCGAGCTCGCCATCCCAATAGATACTTCGGTAGCGTGTCGCGAACAGCAGGCTGTCACCCTCGGCAGGCTCCTGATTGCTGGTCGCTGCCGCAGCCGCGGCACCGATTGCCGCACGTATGTTAGCCAGCGTTTGCGACAGCGCATTCGCCAACTGCTCCGGACTGGAGACGTTAAAGTATCTCCCGCCCCCGTTGACGGCAGCGTGCCAGAGATCATCGATACGTTCCGGGCCGGTGAAAAAGATCGGGTCTGGCCAGCCGCGTTTGCCGTTGACGATATCCCGAAAATCTCCGAACGGAGCGTCGAGATAGTTTTCCTGATAACGCAAAGTACCTGAGGCGGCCAGACCCACCGTGTGCGTCACCATATGCTGATGACTGCCGCCAGCCATTCCATCGGACACAGGCACGTTATTGGCGCACAGATCTACCGAGCTTCCGCAATTGGATAGTGATGGTCGCCGCAGATCTGTCTGAAAATAATAAGCGGCCACATCGGCGAGCGTGTTGCTCAATCGTCCGGAAGCGATCATGCGCTGAAAGGGTTTCACCTCGACCATCACTCCTCCACTGGTGGTCACCACCGGTGAGCCCGTGATATCGGCTGCGTCAGGAGCAATCACGTAGACCACCTTACCTTGCGCCACTGCTCGATATCCTTCATTTCTCAGCAAATATTCGATATTCCATGCCAGCATGGCTAGATCTGCGTCAGCATTGTTGGTGATATCGACGATGAATGCTCTGCTCAGCAATTCTTTATCTCTGATTTTGATACTGGATATACCTCGCTTGTTGGCGGTGGAAGGCAAAGCCGTCAGCACCAGCTGAGCCGCGTTAATCTGCCCAGCACCTGACTCGCCATCGGCCATGGGCGCGGGCAATGATTTATCCTGATCGCCCACATCCGTCGTGCCATCAATCTGCTTCGGTCCGTAGCTGCCAGACTCCCAGCTGGTATTCCAGTATCCGTCGGTGGAGAGCACGGTGAAATTCTGCTGACAGGAATACTGAACAGGATCATCGCTGCCGGTCAGCAGCTGGCCGGCATACAAACGACCGGCCTTCGACAAAGCGGCACGCAAAGGCGTGCTGGACAATGGATTCATTGCATACAGCTTGTTATAGAACTTTTTTTTCTGCTCCGCCGTGAAATCATCGATCTTGAGGAAGCCTGGGGTATCGGCGACGCCAGTGTCGCCAATCGTGGAAAATCCGACGCGAAACTGCTCATTCAAATCGCGGAATGCGCGACCGAGCGCTGTCTTGATGGTCAGTATGCGCGTACGGTGATAGCTGAACCAGTTGGCGAAATTAGTGCGCTCATCACTGCCGCCCGGTCCGGAACTGTTACTGACAATTACCTTGGTCCAGTTGACCGAGGGCGCGCGATCGAGGCACGCATCAGAAAACGATCCGCTACCGAGACCCGCCGCATCATTCCCTTTGTAGACATAGTAATAGGCAGCCTCGGGCACGTTAGGAAAGTCGGTACCGGATGACGTGCAGTTTCCCAAAGGTCCTGTGCAATCTTCTCGATATTTGACGGTGTTGGGAATCGTCGGCACGGCAGGCAACGTCCCTGAATTTCGCCAGGCCATAAAGCCGGAGGACAAATCAACGAGGATCGAATCAGCGCTGAACCCGTCATAGGATGCTGCGGTAAAAATCTGCTGCGGATAAACACTGCCGTCCGGTTTGACGGGCACCGGATATTTCACCGCCGGGTTGTAATAGATTTTGTTACACAAAGCACTACGGTAGCCTATCGTCTTCTCATAGCCTCTGGCGACAACTTCATCACCAACATAACTCCAGACCATGCTGCCTGAGTCATCAAGGATGAAATAAATGTTCGGCTTCACCTGAGACGACACGAGAAAATTCACCGGCGCCGTCGCGAGATCGGTGGCCGCCTGCGCACTTCCGTGCCAGCAGATGGCAGTCCACATCAGCAGTAACAGACGACGACAGCGCCCATTCAGCAGGTAACTGAATGGGTGCTCCTGATGGGGATACGACATTGAGGATTGAAACATCATCAGAACGATCTCAGAAATGCACCAGTGACTGTGTGAAAACTACGGTATTGCGCGGTCCGCGAACTCTTACCGTGATCCGGTAATAGACTTGCATGCTGGTGCTGAAACGGCTTGACGCGCCATAGCTCAGACTGCTGCGCTTGCTGCTCGCGCTGGCCGAGCCCCCGGCCATCAGGCAGCTGTTCGCACCGCCTTGCGGGCTGCCGGCCAGTCGACACAACCGATGTATCGCGTAGCGAACCACGTTACCGGCGGCATCGGCTGCCAGCGACTTGGACGCTTTTACGCAGGTCGGTGCTGAGGCCTTGTTGCAATCATCATCATCCCAGTCAATGACCACGCCTGAGGATTGGGTGCCGGTGATGTCCAGATCATCGGGAGCGCTCGCGTAATAGCCTTGATTTGGCTGATCGGCATACAGAGCAGCGGTAGCGATCTGAGTCCTCAACCATTCAATGGCGGCTTCATTGCCGGCATCGGACGCCAGCACCGCAGCTTGCCTGAAGGCCAGATTGGCCGCCATCAGTTTGCCCGTGCTGACTGCACGAACAAGACTGATGGCGCCCGCGCTCATCATGACCAGCATGATGAGCGCCACCACCAGACCCGCGCCGGTCCTCTGCTTCGCATTCATGAATCGGTCCAGAGTAGATTGCGCAGCGGCATCTCGGTCTGCAACACCCGGTAGCGATAGCAACGCCAGTCATTCACGAGATTGAGACTGATATCGGTCAGTGCAAGCTGTCCATTGCTGGCCGCACCGGCCATCCATTGCGGAACCGAGGCGTGACAGCCCTGGTCGCTGCGTTCAGCGCTGCGTACCACGATGGCCAGTCGGACGGCGATCAGTCTGCGCAGATCACCGTTGTCGCCGGTGATGCCATTACCATCCGCATCAAGCATCGTGTCGCTCCAGCGCGTGACTTTGGTGCTGGACGGCGTGCCACTTTGCGTATCAAAACCGTACTGCGCCTGCAGGCTGACCACCCCGGAAGCCAATGCGGATGATTGCCATGTGTCAGCGCCAGCGAGATAACGATTGACTTGCAGGTAAGCATTCGTATCGACGGAAAATTCGAGGTAATGCAGAGAGCCCAGGTTGATGACGCGCGCACCTACCGTATGGTCAGGCAGTCCGGACGCAGAGAACCACTGATGTAGTACCCGATAGCCACCCAGCGGTACGGACGTTGCTTTGAACAGCGCACAGCGTTTCCCGGGTTCATACAGCAGCAAATGATGCTCTGGAGCGATGCCCAATGTGCTATCGAGCATCATCGCGCTGTCGCTTGTGGCATGCGCCGCGATCAGACTCGCGGAGCTGATGATTTGCGGACTGGCGCTGGCCAGTATGCGAAGCCGGTCAGGTGCGCCGCTCGGGCCGTCGATGATTTCAACGGGCAGCAGCGAGATCGCGCCAAGCCCGGACAGACCATGGATGATCCCGCAGCCCAGTGCATCCGCCGGACCCAGTCCTTGTCCGGCGATGCGTAATTCTCTCGCCATGACCAGGGTCGCGCTGGCCGCATTGAGCTGCGCATCAGCGATGCCGGTACTTGAGCGACGGCGCGACTCGAACAGAACCGCGACCTTGAGTATGATCAGCATCGCCGCCAGACCGATCGCCAGACCGACCATCAGATCGACCAGACTGATCCCTTTGCAGCGCTTCATAAGCACGAATGACATCGCGTCTCAGTCCGTGATCAGTGTCTGAAATATCAACCGATGCGCGTCCTTGTCACCGGACGCTTGCCAGCTCAGGGTCACCGTCACGGTCCGATCGGAACCGATGACGATCTTGGGTACGTGGCTCGATGCAGTCACGCCAGGCAGGCGCTGCTGCACGCTGGCCAGCCAGTCCTGGTAGTCATCCGTTTGGGTATTTCCGAATCGGTCGTTGATGCCTTTGTACGAGCGATCACCTGTCCATATCCGGCTGATCAGATCGCTAGCCAGCAGACTGGCCTCGCTGCGATACTGCGCATTGCCGATGTCGATGGTCGATACCGTCAGCAGTCGTAATATCGCGAGGAGACCCATAGAAAACAGCACAATGGCCAGCAGGCCTTCCAGCAGTGTGCTACCCCTCGCGTGACGCAGAGAATGATGGTCGGGACGACGATCTCTGAAAGGCCTTGCTGTCATCACTCAGTGGCATCCCCGGACATCCGACACAGGCAGGGCAGGATCACAGATCGACACATTGCCCGCGCCATCGATACGAACAACCAATCGACCTGCTGCGCTGTCATCCGGATGAAGTACATCGATACGCGCAATATCACTGCCACTGACAATGCGCGGCGCATTACCCAAGGGATGAAATGCCACACTCGCCGGTAGGCCCGCACCCGCTACCAGCGCGACCGCGATTTGTGCGGCCGCAGGGGCTTTTGCTGCCCCCCAGCGTATGCTGCTGCCCGCAGAGGCGGCCTGGGTATGTAGGTTGCCCGGACAGAGCGTGCTGGCTCTGACACAAGCGATACGCCATTGAGGCAGTCCTGCAGAATTGCCTAGCGTGATATTTATTTTTGTATTGCGCGCAATCGCTTCGGCGCGGCTTTTGTGCAGAGCGCTGCGCAGATTCTCTGCACTCGTCCTTATCTGCCATTGATGAACCCAGCGCGCGGTGGATGGCATGCCAAGGCCCAGCACGATGGCAAGGACTAGCATGGTGATGCACATCTCTATCATCGTGACACCCGCCGCACAGCGTAAACCCCTCAGGCTCAGCATGTAGCCTGGCGCTTTTGTACCCAGCAGCTCGCCGGTGCTGTGCCCCAGCCTGAGGGCAAACGCGTCGTCCGCTCATTGCCGTCCTGATCCAGCGTGTAGGTGAACGAGGCAAAATCGCCGGACACCCCGGTGGCAGTCAGCAGATAAGACTGGCCGTCACTGCCCGGTTTGCAGCTGAAGCTGAACTTCCCGGCATCTGGCGCTGGCAGCGCGCAACGGCCTTCGCTGCCCTGATAGCTCCGATGATCAAGGTAGTACTCCTGAAGCCGGGCCGCATACAGGCTGAGACCGCCGGTGGCTTCGGGTATGCCCGCTCGTGTCAGATGATCGCGGTACGAGGGATAGGCGATGGCACCCAGAATGCTCGCGATGACGAGCACGATCATCAGCTCGACCAGGGTAAACCCGGGAAGACATCGCTTTGTTTGCATGAGGCCCATCTGGCGGTAAGAACTACAGCAACAGCTTGCCTGATGGAGAGAGTTTTCGCGCGGATCGCTAGTTGGTCACTAACAATCTTTTTTGCGGGGCGAATAAAAACACTCTGTGCGATGAAAGCACATCGCACACGCACCGGACAGGAAGAAGATGACCCCCGCGGTGCGCGTGCGCCGACGCTGAAGCATGAGGGTGAGCCGATATACGCGTGAGGACCTCGGGATGGCCAACTCGACGGCCACTCGCGATGCTTAGCGAGGTCGGTCGGGAAGCACGCAGGCTTCGATCACCGTCAGGTCATTGTCCTTTGCAAAGGAGCGCATGAAATGATACGCCATCGGCTCCAGCGCATGCAGCCGCGCATCGACCCGTACTGCGCGCACGCCCTCGATCAGCGCGGGCTGCACATACGGCGAATACTGAAGATGCCTGTCGTAGCCACTACCCGCATCTGGGTGAAAGCGCGACATGATGCCGCACAAGCGGTCTGCCCAATCGCTGGGGCGAAAAGCCTTGCCTTTGCTGGTCACGCCCTGAATGATGAAATCGGTCGCTTCGCTGGAAGAGTCTGAACTAGAAGTGGCCATCAAGGCAGCCGGGCTTTCTTGGGGAAGTGAGGGATCGGTGGTCGCCAGCATGGGCAACCGCCATCGGCGCCGATGTAGCACGAAGCCGCTATCTTACCCAACGCCGACGCCCAAACATAGACACGAGAAGGTACAAAACCGCACCTGTATCGAGCGTCTTCCCGTCCGGATGATCGTAGGGTTCAGCCCAGCCAGTTGGCCACTGATACCAGCAGTAACAGCAAAATCCACAGCAGCAACGCACGCCAGATCAGGCCAACGGTGCTTTGCAGCGCCCGCACAGAGGGCTCCTCGCCGGGAAGGATCTCGATATCGCCGGCCGATGAGTCGTAAGCGGTGACATCAACTTCCGGGATATCTGACGCATATTCGGCAGGTGTGCCCAGGCGTACGCCCATGGCGCCGCCGCCGGCGGCCAGGATGATGCCGGTCGTCTCACTGCTCCATCGCCGAGCGAAATTACGCCATGCATATACCGCATCCTCGAAATTGCCGACGATGGCAAAGGCGATGGCCGTCAATCGTGCGGGCAACCAGTCGATCAGATCGAAGGCTTTGCGAGCAAAGCCCCCGAAGGACTCGTCTCTCATCTCGGGGGCATTCCAGACACGCGCCAGATACTCGGCCACGCGATAGATCACGGCGCCCGCCGGGCCAATCGGCAAGAGCAGCCAAAAGAAAACACCGAACACGTGTCGGTGCGTGGTGATCAGCGCGTTTTCCACTGACAGGCGCGCGATCTCGGCGGCGTCGAGGTCGCGCACATCCTGGTGCGTCCATTCAGCCAGCAGGCGGCGCGCCTCGGTCAGATCGCTGTCATTCAGCGCGGCCTGTATCGCGGTGAAGTAATGGCTGTAATGCCGAAAGCCCAGCGTCAGGTAGACGATCAGCACGCTCCACACGAATTGCGCCAGTGGCCCAACGAGTGCGAGCAGCCAGTACACCAGCAGCACCGGCACAACCAGCACCGACAGCATCACCAGCCAGCCCATGCGCCCATGCTCGGGCTGACCCGCATTGAAGCTGTGCTCTACGCGCGCGGCAAACATCCTTATCCATGCATAGACAGGGTTATCGGCGCGCAGCGGCCTGAATTGCTCGATGAGGAGCACCAACAAGATGGAGAAGAGGGTCATCGGGACACGTGGATAATCCGGCAACCCGTACGATAGCTCAGCAGATGACGAGAATCAAACCGGCAGGCGGCAAAGATGGACTGAATTCAATGTAAGGGACGCACACGCCGACTTTAGACTTCCCGTAAACCCTTGTTTTTCTTGTCACCTTTCCATGCCTCCCTGCCCGACAGACTCACGCCCGAAGAAAGTGATAAAGATTCCGCAGCATTGCGGCGGTCGCCCCCCAGATGAAGTAATCGCCAAAAGGCATCGCATAAAAACTTCGACGGCCAGCACGGCTGGGCAAGAACGCACTGCGACGCTGATGATTGGCACCATCCATCAGGAAGGCCATGGGCACCTCGAAGATCTCGGCGACCTCGAATTCATCGGCGGTGAGCTCGAACGGCGGATGCACCAGGGCCACCACCGGCGTGACCCTGAAACCGGTACCGGTCACATACTCTGGCAGTACACCAATGACTTCCACATGGCGACGATGCAGGCCAATTTCTTCCTCGGTTTCACGCAAGGCGGTGGCGATCGCATCTTCGTCCTCCGGATCGACCCGCCCGCCCGGAAAACTGATCTGGCCCGCATGATCATTCAGGTGCGCGGTGCGCTGAGTCAGCAGCAGCCTGAGTTCGTCGGCGCGTGCCACCAGCGGCACCAGCACTGAAGCGGCCACCAGGGCTTGGTCGGTATCGCTCAGGGGTTGTTCGTTGGAGAACTCCGGCGACCACGCAGGCGGTTGGCTGAAACGCTGCCGCAACCAGTGCGGATCCAAGCGCGACGGCGCCACCGGCGGCTCGGGCGTGCGTTCTTCAATATCTGCGAGCGAGGGATCGAAAGGGTTTTTCATTGAGCTTCAAAGAAAAAGGGCACTCAAGGTGCCCTTTCGGTGTGCGGCGAAGTTATTTTACTCCGCTGCGGCTTCAGCGGTACGGCGGCTGGGCAACTTCTCGCGGATACGCGCAGACTTGCCGGAACGCTCACGCAGGTAGTACAGCTTCGCACGGCGCACATCACCACGGCGCTTGACGTCGATCGACGCGATCAACGGCGAGTACAGCTGGAAAGTACGCTCGACGCCTTCGCCCGACGAGATCTTGCGAACGATGAAGTTCGAGTTCAAGCCTCGGTTGCGGCGCGAGATCACGACACCTTCATAGGCCTGCACACGCTTACGATTGCCCTCAACGACGTTCACGTTGACGACCACGGTGTCGCCGGGTGCGAAATCGGGGATGTTCTTGCCCAGACGGGCGATTTCTTCTTGCTCGAGTTGCTGGATCAGATCCATGGTTTGCTCCTTGACCATCATGCCGGCGCCTGTTGCTGCTGTGTTGCCCGTCAGAGGATGGGGTTAATCAAATACTGCTTGTTTTGCTGCGGTTTGTTTTGCTGCCATTTTCGTTACTGCGATCCTGCGCTCACTGCTGCTACTTCAACTGTTTCAGAAAGGTTTCATCTGCCTTGCTAAGCCATCCTGCCTCCCGCGCCTTCTGGAGCAGCTCGGGACGCTTGCGCTGCGTGGACTCCAGTACCCTTTCGCGACGCCATTTTTCTATCTCTGCGTGATGGCCGCTCATTAGCACGGCCGGCACACTCACACCTTCGTATTCCTCGGGCCGCGTGTAGTGCGGACAATCGAGCAAGCCATTCACGAAACTGTCCTGCACGGCAGACGCATCATCATTCAGCACGCCCGGCAATTGTCTTATCACTGCATCCATCAGCGCCATGGCTGGCAATTCGCCACCGGAGAGCACGAAATCACCCAAGCTGATCTCTTCATCCACGCAACGATCCAGCAAGCGCTGGTCGACGGCTTCATATCGACCGCACAGCAGCACCAACCCCTGCTCCTGCGACAGCTGCATCACGCGGGAATGATTCAACGGCGTGCCCTGCGGCGACAGGTAAATCGTTCGCGGTCTGGGCAAGCCCATGGCTATCTGACGCTGACGGCCCGCGTTGATCGCAGCTTCCAGCGGGGCTGCCATCATCACCATGCCGGGGCCGCCTCCGTAAGGCCGGTCATCCACGGTGCGGTGATTGTCCGAGGTGAAATCGCGAGGATTCCACAACGACAGCTCACATCTTTTTTGCTCAACAGCGCGCCGCGTGATGCCCGATGCGGTCAGCGCCGTGAACATTTCAGGGAAGAGCGTTATCACATCGAACTGCATGCTCTCCCCCCGGTGTCGGCGCGGGGATCAGTAATCGCTCTCCCAGTCCGCCTTGATTCTTTTCGCTACCTGATCGACCTCCGTCACAAACTGATCGACGAAAGGTATTAGCAATTCCGTACCCTTTGTGCCTTCTGACGCCGGTACCGCGACCCGCAGTATCGGATGCGCACCGTTGTCCATCAGGCCGCACACTTCTCCGAGTAACTCGCCGCGAAGATTGACCACCGTGTGGCCGATCAGATCAACCCAGTAAAACTCGTTGTCTTCCAGCGGCGGGAAGTGAGCCCGTCTCACCTGAACGGTCGCTCCTTTGAGGGCTTCAGCGGCATTGCGATCCTCGATGCCCATCAGCTTGGCAACGACATCTTCGCCTTGCACTCGTAACTGCATGACATCCACATCGTGCAGCTCTGGTTTGTCCATCCACCACGTCTTGGCGTGGAACAACGCGCTGGCCTCTGGAGAGTAAGGCCGCAGCTTGACCCAGCCTGCGATGCCGAAAGCGCCTGTGATATGCGCCACCAGCACCAGATCGTCGGGAACCGGAATGCCGGAAGTGCCCGACACGATCACATCAGGCAGCTTTCTTGCCGTTAGACTTCACCAGACGCTCGACCGTCGGCGATAACTGCGCGCCAACGCCTTTCCAGTAGGTCAGACGGGCCTCATCAATATTGAAAGGCACAGCCGCACCGGAGGCAATCGGGTTGTAGAAACCGATGCGCTCAATGAATCGGCCGTCGCGGCGGTTGCGCGAATCGGTGGCAACGATGTTATAGAAAGGGCGCTTTTTGGCGCCGCCACGAGCTAAACGGATAACGACCATAATCTTCTCGACGAAAGGGGTCCGGAGACGGAAAAAGACCGTGATTATAGCGGTTTTCACCCTCTGGCAACAAGCCGGGGCCCTGCTTTACCAGACGGCGTGCGCGTTCACCGCCGGTCTGGGGCACACTGACGCCTGCAAAAAAATTGCCAGTACGATATAAATTTAGCTTTTAGACAAACCCTTTTCCTCACATTCAGCGCTCATGGAACCGTCACCCCGCAAGAACAAGACCCTCGCCACCCTGATCGCTCTGATTCTGGGGATGCTGGGTGCGCACCGGTTTTATCTGAATGGCATCACTGATCGCTGGGGCTGGCTGCATGTGGCGAGCCTGCCGGCGTCTGCCGCGCTGCTATCGGTCCGGCCAGAGTGGCCGCTGCTGTTTTTCGCGGCACCGCTGGTGCTGTCCATGCTGATCGCCAGTATCGAGACCTTTGTCATCGGCCTCATGCCGGATGACAAATGGGACGAGCGCTACAACCCGCAAACGGACACGCCGACCGATACCCGCTGGCCGGTGCCTCTCATGATGGTGCTCAATCTTTTTTATGGCGCAACGCTGCTGCTGATCGTGATTGCGCGGGCGTTCGACCTATGGCTGACGGGTGGGGCCTACGGTTAAGCTGGTGTCGCCAGGGGATCCCGTGTCTTTCGGCATGCCGTCGAAGCGTAGATGCATGACTGAGCGGCAACTCAGAACTGCTCTTCCGCCAACGCCAGCACACCCGAGCTGCCCTCGACAATCGCCGCGCGCGATGCCGATGCGGTGGAGACGAAATGATCGGCAAAGAAGCGCGCAGTGACGATCTTCGCCTGATAGAACGACGCATCACCCTCGCCAGCCGACAGCTTGCTCGCCGCCGCCAGCGCTGCACGACCCATCTGCCAGCCACCGAACACCACGCCCGCCATCTTCAGATAGGGGACGCTGCCGGCGAACGCCGCCTTGATGTCGGACTTGGCATTCGTCGCGATGAAATTCACCACGTCTTCCAGCGCGGCGCTAGCGTCGGATAAACGCTTGCCAATGATCTTCAGGTCGTCGTTACCGGCCTTGCTCAACTCGGCGGCCGTGTCGCGCACTTGCGCGATCACGCTCTTGGCGAACGCACCGCCATCACGGATAGTCTTGCGGCCCACCAGATCATTCGCCTGAATCGCGGTCGTACCTTCATAAATCGTCAGGATTCGTGCATCGCGGTAGTGCTGCGCCGCGCCGGTCTCTTCGATAAAGCCCATGCCACCATGCACCTGCACACCGGTAGACGCCACATCGATCGATAGCTCGGTTGACCAGCCCTTCACAATTGGCACCATGAATTCGTAAAAGGCGTGGTCTATCTTTCGCGTCGCTTCGTCGGGATGATGATGCGCGCCATCGAAGGCTGCCGCAGTCACATAGGACAGTGCACGCGATGCCTCCACCTGCGAACGCATCGACATCAGCATGCGCTTCACATCAGGGTGATGAATAATCGGCACCGGCCCCGCCGAACCGGCAAGGTCACGCGACTGCACACGATCTCGCGCGTACGATACCGCCTTCTGGTACGCGCGCTCGGCAACGGAAATACCCTGCATGCCGACCGCAAATCGTGCGGCGTTCATCATGATGAACATGTACTCAAGGCCGCGGTTCTCTTCACCCACCAGATAACCGATTGCGCCGCCATGGTCGCCATACTGCAGCACCGCAGTGGGGCTAGCCTTGATACCGAGCTTGTGCTCAATCGACACGCAATGCACATCATTGCGCTCACCCAGAGATCCATCGGCATTGACCATGAACTTGGGCACGATGAACAGCGATATGCCTTTCACACCTTCTGGCGCACCTGGCGTGCGCGCCAGCACAAGATGGATGATGTTTTCGGCCATGTCGTGCTCACCATAGGTGATGTAGATCTTGGTGCCGAAAATCTTGAATGTGCCATCTCCCTGCGGCTCGGCGCGCGAGCGCACCAGCGCGAGATCAGAACCTGCCTGTGGCTCGGTGAGGTTCATCGTGCCGGTCCATTGCCCGGAGATGAGTTTTTCGAGATACAGATCTTTCTGATCCTGGCTGCCCGCCGTCATGAGTGCCTCGATCGCGCCATCGGTCAGCAGCGGGCACAACGCAAACGACAGATTGGCTGAATTCAGCATCTCGATACAAGGTGTCGCCAACAGCTTGGGCAAACCCTGTCCGCCGTAATCGGTCGGATGCTGCACGCCCTGCCAGCCGGATTCACCGAAAGCGCGGAATGCTTCCTTGAATCCAGGCGTCGTTTTGACCTGTCCGTCATGCCAGCTGCTAGGCTCGCAATCACCCGTCCAGTTCAGCGGCGCAATCACCTCGGAACAAAATTTCGCATTTTCCTCGAGCACCGCCTCCGCTGTTTCCGGTGTCGCGTCCTCGCAGCCGGGCAACTGACTGATTGCTTCGAGTCCCGCCAGTTCGTTCATCACGAACAGCATGTCTTTCAGAGGAGCGGTGTAGCTCATGCGATTTCCTCGGTTTGTTGTTGTTGATACGTTGACGTCCGGGTTGTCTGCCTAGTTTGTCAGCCCAGTTCTTTGATCAGCTCGGGCACCGCCTCAAACAGATCGCCAACCAGACCATAATCAGCCACGCTGAAGATGGGTGCTTCCGGATCCTTGTTGATGGCGACGATGGTCTTTGAATCTTTCATGCCAGCGAGATGCTGGATCGCGCCGGAAATACCCACGGCAATATACAGTTGCGGCGCCACGATCTTGCCTGTCTGTCCCACCTGCCAGTCGTTCGGCACATAACCCGCATCGACCGCCGCGCGTGATGCGCCCATCGCCGCACCGAGTTTGTCGGCCAACGGTTCGAGGATCTTGAAGTTTTCTGCCGAGCCTATGCCGCGACCGCCGGAGACGATCACTTTCGCCGCCGTCAGCTCAGGGCGATCCGACTTCGCCAGCTCGCGCGAGACGAACGATGACTTGCCGGAGTCCGCGACCGCACTGATTTTCTCTATCGCTGCACTGCCACCGTCGGCAGCAGCATCAAAGCCGGTCGTGCGCACGGTGATGACTTTGATCGCATCGATCGATTGCACCGTGGCGATCGCATTGCCCGCATAAATCGGGCGCTCGAAGGTGTCCGGCGAATCCACTTTGGTAATCTCTGAGATCTGGCCCACATCCAAGCGCGCAGCAACGCGCGGCAGGATGTTCTTGCCATACGCCGTAGCGGGCGCCAGCAGATGGGTGTAAGACGACGCGATCGCCAGCGCCTGCTCGGCGACGTTCTCGGCGAGGCCATCGGAGAACTGCGCGCCATCGGCAACGATGACTTTGGCAACGCCAGCAATCTTTGCGGCCGCCGCTGCAGCCGCATCGCAGCCGTGGCCGGCGATCAGTACATGAACTTCATTGCTGCATTTGGCAGCAGCGGTCACAGTATTCAGGGTACTCGCTTTGAGCGAGGCATTGTCGTGTTCGGCAATGACGAGTGCGGTCATGGCGTGGTGTCCTTGTTCTTCAAAATTCGTCAGATGACTTTGGCTTCGTTCTTCAGCTTCGCTACCAGCGTCGCCACATCCGGCACCATGGTGCCGGCAGAGCGCTTGGGCGGCTCGGCGACTTTCAGGGTCTTCAGTCGCGGAGTGACATCCACGCCCAGCTCGTCGGGTTTCACGACGTCGAGTTGTTTTTTCTTGGCCTTCATGATGTTGGGCAGCGTCACATAGCGCGGCTCATTGAGTCGCAAGTCGGTGGTCACGATCGCGGGCAGCGACAGGGATACCGTTTCCAGACCACCGTCGACTTCGCGAGTGACAATCGCCTTGTCTCCCTCGATCACCATCTTCGATGCAAAGGTCGCCTGCGGCCAGCCGAGCAAAGCAGCCAGCATCTGGCCGGTCTGATTGCAATCGTCGTCGATGGCCTGCTTACCCAGAATGATTAACTGTGGCTGTTCTTTGTCAGCGATCGCCTTGAGGAGCTTGGCCACGGCCAGCGGCTGCAACTCGGCATCGGTTTCGAGAAGAATGCCGCGGTCAGCGCCGATGGCCATCGCGGTACGCAGGGTCTCCTGGCATTGCGTAACCCCGCAGGAAACAGCCACGACTTCGGTCGCCTTGCCACCTTCTTTCAGACGCATTGCCTCTTCCACGGCGATCTCGTCGAAAGGATTCATCGACATCTTGACGTTGGCGATATCGACGCCGCTGCCATCGGACTTCACGCGGACCTTGACGTTATAGTCGACCACGCGCTTGACGGGTACCAGTACCTTCATGGGCTTCCTTGGGAGAGTGTTGGCCCCGCCAGGCGTGCGCTGACGAGGCTTGATTGACGTTAACGTAAACGGCGATTATAGGGAATAACGCACGGCCGCGCAAAATTCTTGCACGGTCGTTCGCTTATTTGTCGACATTACTTCCGGCGCAAGAAAAAAGTGAATTCGGCGTCTTTCTCTTGGTGGGCCAGCAGAGCATTGCCGGTCTGCCGGGAAAACGCATTGAAATCCCGGACCGAGCCCGGGTCAGTGGACATCACGCGCAACACCTCGCCGCTCTGCATATCGTTGAGCGCTTTCTTGGCTTTCAGGATCGGCAACGGACATTTCAGGCCGCGCGCATCCACATCCTTCTGGAATTCCATGGGGGTCTGTTCGTTCATGAGCTTTAGCTATCCGAGGGCGCTTCGCTGCCCCAATCGATGAATTCTGGTTCCAGTCCGCGGGCACGCATCCAATCGGCCATCGCAAAACCCGTCCCGGCGCGCCAAGGGCGTAATTTTTCGGGAGTCACCAGCCGGTATTCCACCAGCTCGGGTGAGAGTCTGACTTCACCGCGTGCCTGCACGTGATAGGCAATGATCAGCTCATTCTTGCGGATGAATTCGTACACGCCAATCAGGCTGGTTTGTTCCGCCATGAGTCCGGTTTCTTCGTGCAGCTCGCGCTGTATGCCCTGCTCTGGGGTTTCGCCACGCTCCATGAAACCGGTGATCAGCGCAAAATTCTTCGGGCCCCAGGCGGCATTGCGCGCAAGCAGAATCCTGCCCTCCAACTCGACCAGCGCCGCCAGCACTGGCACCGGATTGTCCCAGTGCGTCCAGTGGCCATCGGGACAGGCGAGCCGGGCCTTGTCGCCATCCGCGCCCGCCGCGCTGTCGGCGCGCATCACCAGTTCGGTGGCGCACACCGGGCAGTAGCGGAAATCGACGTGCATGGCGTGTTGCTCCGAAGAAACTTAGCGCATGCGCTCGCCGACCCACTGGCCAACCGCTGCCAGCGCTGTCGGCAAGCCGCTCGGATCGGTGCCGCCTGCCTGCGCCATGTCAGGCCGGCCGCCGCCTTTGCCGCCCACTTGCTGCGCAACGAAGTTCACCAACTCGCCGGCTTTCACTTTGGACGTGCTGTCAGCGGTGACACCCGCGATCAGCGTGACCTTGCCATCGGCAACGGACGCCAGCACGATCGCTGCAGTCTTCAGCTTGTCTTTCATCTTGTCCATCACGTTGCGCAGCGTGGGCACATCCGCGCCTTCCAGCGTCGCGGCCAGCACCTTGATGCCGTTGATATCGACCGCCTGCGACAGCAGCTCATCGCCCTGCCCGGAGGCCATCTTGGTCTTGAGCGATGCGAGTTCTTTTTCCAGCCACTTCACCTGATCCTGCACCTGCGCGATGCGGTTTGCGATTTCGTCCGGCTGCACTTTCAGCGCGGAGGCTGCTTCATTGACCCGTGCGGCCAGTGTCTGCACCAGCGTCAATGCGTTTTCTCCCGTGACGGCCTCGACACGGCGTATGCCGGCGGCGACACCGCCCTCGGACACGATCTTGAACAAACCAATATCGCCCGTGCGCGTCACATGCGTGCCGCCGCACAATTCCGTTGATGAGCCGATGCCGAGTACGCGCACCGTGTCGCCGTACTTCTCGCCGAAGAGTGCCATCGCGCCGGCCTTGATCGCATCGTCATAGCCCATCAGCTGCGCATGGGTCGCCGCGTTCTGCAAGATCTCGTGATTGACCAACGCCTCGATGCGGCGGATTTCATCTGCGGTCAGCGGCGCATTGTGGCTGAAATCGAAGCGCGTCTTGTCTGCATCAACCAGCGAGCCCTTTTGCGCCACATGACCACCGAGCACAGTGCGCAAGGCCTTGTGCATCAGGTGGGTGGCCGAGTGATTCCGCATGGTGGCTGCGCGTACCACCGCATTCACTTTGCACTCAACCTTGTCACCGACCGCCAGCTTGCCCGTGGCGAGCTGGCCGTGATGACCGGAGACCTCTGGTTGAATTTTTTGGGTATCGCTTACAGCAAAAGAAGCGTTAGCCTTTTCGATCACGCCGACGTCACCCGCCTGTCCGCCGGATTCGGCATAGAACGGCGTGCGATCGAGCACGATCATCGCCTCTTGCCCGGCTGCGATTTCGTTCACCGCTTGTCCGTCAATGTACAAGGCCAGCACCTGAGCCTGATCGGCGAGATGGTCGTAACCGGTGAACTGCGTCTTTGGGCCGGAGTAGTCAACACCCACGGCCATTTCGAACTTGCCGGCGGCGCGCGCCGTTGATTTCTGCTTTTCCATCGCCTCATGGAAGCCGGCTTCATCGAGCGTGACATCGCGCTCACGGCAAATATCGGCGGTCAGGTCAAGCGGGAAACCATAGGTGTCATACAAGGTGAACGCCGTCTTGCCATCGAGACGGCCCGGATCTTTCGCGAGCGCGGCTTCGAGGATCTTCATGCCGTTTTCCAGCGTCTCGCCGAAGCGTTCTTCTTCCTGCTTCAACACCATCATCACGCGATCTGCCGCTTCGACCAGCTCGGGGTAGGCAGCGCCCATTTCCTTCACCAGATCGGGCACCAGCTTGTAGAAAAAAGGCTTCTTCTGGCCCAGCTTGTTGCCGTGACGCAGAGCGCGGCGAACGATACGGCGCAACACGTAGGCGCGGCCTTCGCTACCGGGCACGACACCATCGACCACCAGGAACGCACAAGCGCGAATATGATCGGCGATCACGCGCAGCGAGCCGCTGCTCAGGTCTTTTGCGGCCGTCTCGCGCGCTGCCGCCTGAATCAGACGCTGGAACAGATCGATCTCATAGTTGCTATGCACATGCTGCATTACTGCGGCGAGTCGCTCAAGACCCATGCCGGTATCGACGCAAGGCGCTGGCAGCGGGGTCAGCGTGTATTCGCCGGTGGCCGGATCGAGCTGGCGGTCGAACTGCATGAACACGTTGTTCCAGATCTCGATATAACGATCGCCATCGGCCTCGGGGCTGCCGGGCGGACCGCCCCAGACATCCGGGCCATGATCAAAGAAGATTTCCGAGCACGGCCCGCAAGGGCCGGTCTCGGCCATTTGCCAGAAATTGTCTGAAGCATAGGGCGCGCCCTTGTTGTCGCCGATGCGCACTACGCGCTCAGGCGGCAGGCCGATGTCTTTGACCCAGACGTCATAAGCCTCATCATCTGTGTGATAGACCGTCGCCCAGAGTTTTTCTTTCGGCAGGCCATAGACATCGGTGAGTAATTCGTACGCCCAGAGGAGTGAATCGCGCTTGAAGTAATCACCAAACGACCAGTTGCCCAGCATCTCGAAAAAAGTGTGATGACGGGCGGTGTAGCCAACATTCTCCAGATCATTGTGCTTGCCACCGGCGCGCAAACAGCGCTGCACAGAGGCCGCGCGCACATAGTCACGCTTGTCGGTGCCCAGAAATACATCCTTGAACTGCACCATGCCGGAATTGGTGAACAGCAGCGTCGGATCATTGCCCGGCACCAGACTGGACGAACGAACGACGGTATGCGCTTTGGACGCAAAGAAGCTGAGGAATTTTTCGCGGATTTCTGAGGAATTCATTGGCAGATCGGTCGCAGATGCTTTGAGCGTCCGCAGGACGCTGGAAAACCGTTGATTATACGTGATGCCCTATGGCTTTCCGGGGCCTGACAAGGGGCCGCAGCCGCAAAGATTGCCGAAAAATCAATGCGGACTCAGAGATCTCTCAGGGACTGTCCATCGTCCGAAAAAAATCGGGCCCGATCAGGTCGAGTCGGTCGGTGCAGATTGCATCGACGCCCATTGCAAACAACGCTTGCGCCTGCATCGGGTCGTTGACCGTGTAGCAGAACACGCCGTAACCAGCCGCTTTGATCGCGCTGACCTGATCCGCAGTCAGGCGGCTGGCCTGTGCGTGCAAGGCAACCGCCGACAAGGCAAAGAGCTTCGCCGACCAGTCAGAAGGAACCGCCTCGACCAATAGCGCGCGCGGACATTGTGGCGCAGTGGTCTGCGCCGCCTCCAGCGCGGCCTCGGAAAACGAGGACAACAGGACACTGCCCGAGGGCAGCAACGCGCACGCCTGTGCGACCAGCCGACCGGTACGCACCTCTTCACCCGCCAGCGGTTTGATCTCGACATTCATGAACAAGCCAGCTCGCAGACAATAGTCGGCTGCCTGGGCGAACGATGGCACAGGCTCGCCGGCAAAATCTGCTGAAAACCAGCTGCCGGCATCCATCGCGTGCAGTTCGGCCGAACTCCATGCCCCGACACTACCGCTGCCAGCGACCGTGCGCCCCAGCACTTCATCATGCATCAGCATCAGCCCATCATCACGCACGGCCATGACATCAAATTCAGCCGCGCGAAAACCCCTCGCCGCGCCATACCGCAGCGCGGCCAGCGTGTTTTCCGGTGCGAGCGTGCCACCGCCCCGGTGCGCGAATATCCTCGGATAAGTCCACATGCCATGGTTCCTGTCTGACATGGCCTGATTGTAGGCCTTGGCTACGGTAAAATCGCGGATTAATCCATCTTCAACGCATTCCATTTCATGGGCAATGACAGCAACAACGGTGCTTCGGCGGCGCCGTCGAATTTCTTGCGCGGCATTATCGATGCCGACAACGCGAGCGGCAAATACGCCGGCAAGACCGATGCCCACGGCAAGCTGCTGCCGACCGTGATCACCCGTTTTCCGCCTGAGCCGAACGGTTATCTGCATATCGGGCATGCAAAATCCATCTGCCTGAACTTTGGCCTCGCGCGTGATTACGGTGGCCGCTGCCATCTGCGTTTTGACGATACCAATCCGACCAAGGAAGACCAGGAATACGTCGATACGATTATCGACAGCGTGCAATGGCTAGGCTTCCACTGGGAGCATGGCGGCGACGATCACCAATACTTCGCCAGCGATTATTTCGACAAGCTTTACGACATGGCGGAATGGCTGATCAATGCCGGCCATGCGTATGTCGACAGCCAAAGCGCAGAAGAGATGGCGGCCAATCGCGGTAATTTCAGCGAGCCCGGCAAGAACTCGCGATTCCGCGATCGCCCGGCGACAGAATCGCTCGATCTGCTGCGCCGGATGAAAGCCGGTGAATTCAAGGATGGCGAGCATGTGCTGCGCGCAAAGATCGACATGGCGTCGCCGAACATGAATATGCGCGACCCGGCAATTTACCGGATACGTCATGCGCATCATCATCGGACCGGCGACAAGTGGTGCATCTACCCGATGTACGACTATGCGCATCCGATCTCGGATGCGATCGAGAACATCACGCATTCAATCTGCACGCTGGAATTTCAGGACCACCGACCTTTCTACGACTGGATACTGGAGCGTCTCGCCGAGGGTGGCTTTTTCAAAAAACCGCTGCCGCATCAGTATGAATTCGCACGACTGAACCTGACGTATGCCATCACCAGCAAGCGCAAGCTCTTGCAACTGGTCGAAGAAAAGATCGTCGATGGCTGGGATGACCCTCGTATGCCGACCATCGTCGGCATACGACGTCGCGGGTATACACCGGAATCACTGCAGCTATTTGCTGAGCGCATCGGTGTGGCTAAAGCTGACAGTTGGATCGACATGAGCATCCTTGAAGGTGCGCTGCGCGATGATCTCGATGAAAAGGCAGCACGCATCGTCGGCGTGCTGAATCCGCTCAAGCTGATCATCGACAATTATCCCCAAGGTCAAAGCGAGGACTGCACTGCACCAGTGCATCCGCATCACCCGGAACGCGGCAATCGCAGCTTTCCGTTCAGCCAAACGCTGTGGATCGAGGCCGAAGATTTCATGGAGGTGCCTGAGAAAGGCTATTTTCGCCTCTTCCCCGGCAACAAGGTCAGGCTGCGCTATGGTTTCGTCGTCGAGTGCACGGGCTGCGAGAAAGACGCATCCGGCAAGGTGATTGCCGTGCATTGCAACTACTACCCAGATAGCAAGAGCGGCACGGAAGGTTCATCGAACTACAAGGTCAAGGGGAACATCCATTGGGTGTCTGCCGCGCACGGCGTGCGCGCGGAAGTGCGCCTGTACGACCGGCTGTTCAAGGATCCGCATCCGGATGCCGGTGGCAAGGATTTCAAGCTCGCGCTGAATCCGGATTCGAAGTCGGTGATTATCGCGTACCTGGAACCCGGCGCTGACAAGGCGCAACCAGAGGATCGCTTTCAGTTCGAGCGGCATGGTTATTTCGTGGCAGACCGCACCGATTCCACACCGGGGCAACCGGTGTTCAATCGGATCGTCACACTAAAAGACAGCTGGAAATAGCTCTCGTGGGAGAGCTGCACCTCTCCTAGCTGCTCTCGCTCAGCGCTGGCATAGCCTGCATCTCGCTGGTTTCCTTTTGTGCCAGCTCGCTCGCACTACCCGCTGCTCGCTCCAGTTTCCCTTTCTGCTTTCTCGCCCGCTCGCGCCAGTGACGGATGACATCGGCCGCAGCATCTCGTCCGCCCAACCCGAACGACAGCCCCAGAGCGAGCGCAAAGGCGCCCACCACCGCCATGAAGAGCGTATTCACCAGCGCGGTCGCCACGCCAATCTGATTGACGGCGACGACCACGGAGAAGGCCCAGACCGCGGCACTCGCCAGCTTGGCGAGGAAGTCAGGGTTATCGAGATCAGCCTCGGCAGTTGCGCCTCGGACGAGCTTGGACACCGCATTTGCCGCCAGTCCGCCGATGACGAGCACCACCAACGCAACAGCAAGATTAGGCAGCCACAACAGCAGATCACGCAGCACTTCAGATACCGCGGGCAAGCCCAAGGCATCAAAAGCTACCACCAGCACGATCAGCCGGACAAACCATTTCGCGATCGCTGCGATCATCCCTGACGAATCGGTGTCCGCGCCCGACTTGCCAACAAAATCGGCGAAGCCGGAGCGTTCGGCCAGATGATTGAAGCGCGCCTTTCTCAGCAAAGCCGCGATGCCTTTGGCCAGCAAGGCAGACAGGACCCAGCCGACGATAATGATCACGGCAAAGCCGATGACGCGCGGTATCGCCGCAAAAAACAGCGACATCGCACTGGTCAGTGAAGCCATCAGCGATGAGCCCCAGTTACTTACTTGAGAGTCCATTCCCGCTCCTTTGTCCGACAAGCTTGTTCAAAAAAGTCTAGACTTCGGATCTGGCCACACGATCTCGGCCTGACTTGAGCGATCACAGCTTTCCTGCACATCCTGCCCGCATGAATTTCGAGAAACTGGTCTTTGTGGACCTTGAGACCACCGGCGCCAATCCTGTGTCCGACCGCATCACTGAAATCGGCTTGGTTGAGGTCGATGCGCATGGCAAGGCCACGCACTGGTCCAGCCTGGTGAATCCGGAAATACCGATTCCAGCCTTCATCCAAAGCCTGACCGGTATCAGCAATGAGATGGTGCATCGTGCGCCCGCGTTTTCAGCGCTGGCCGAGGCACTGTATGAGCGTCTACAAGGCGCGCTGTTCATTGCTCACAATGCGCGCTTCGACTATGGTTTTTTGCGCAACGCCTTCAGCCAGGCAGGTTTCACATTTCGTGCCAACGTGCTGTGTACGGTCAAGCTCTCGCGCCGTCTCTATCCGGAGCACAACCGGCACAATCTCGACAGCCTGATCGCACGGCATGGGCTGAAGCCCGATGCGCGCCACCGTGCGCTGGCCGATGCGGATGTGCTGTGGCAGTTGTGGCAAAAAATCCGATCCGACTTGCCGTCGGATACCTTGTCTTCTGCGCTCGATGCGCTGTTGCAGCGACCTAGTCTGCCCTCTCATTTGCCCTCTGACGTGCTGGATGACTGTCCGGACACGCCCGGCGTTTATCTGTTCTATGGCGAGAATGATCTGCCGCTGTATGTGGGCAAGAGTGTGCGGCTCAGGCAGCGCGTGCTGTCGCATTTCAATTCAGATCACAAGCTGTACAAAGACATGCGCCTGTCGCAACAGCTGCACCGCATCGAGTGGCGCGAGACAGCGGGTGAAATCGGCGCGCTGCTGCTGGAAGCACAACTGGTGAAAGACCTGCAGCCAATACACAACCGTACACTTCGACGGCAAGGCGATCTGTGCGCATGGCGCTTGAAGGAAGATGCGCGCGGTCATACCGTGCCCGCGCTGGCCTACGCCAGCGAACAGGATTTCGGCAAGGCCGAGCGGCTGTATGGCTTGTTCAGTTCCAAACGCAAGGCCGAGAGCGCGCTGCGCGAACTCGCCCAAGCGCATCAGCTATGCCTGGTGCAGCTCGGTCTGGAGGGGCGTTCACAGTCCGGCAAGCCCTGCTTTGCCTGGCAGCTACGTCACTGCAAGGGCGTTTGCGTGGGCAAGGAGGAAGAATCCTTCCACCGCGCCCGACTCGAGGCAGCGCTGTCCCGGCTGCATGTGAAGACCTGGCCCTACCCGGGGCCGATTGGTCTGATGGAAGATAACGGCAACGGCAGAACGGATCTGCATCTGGTGAACAACTGGTGCTATTTAGGCACCGCGCGATCGGACGACCATCTCTGGCAGTTGCTCGAAGAGGCACCGCAGCGACCCGCCTTCGATATCGATACCTACAAAATCCTCAGCAAGGCCCTGCTGAACAAGCGTCTGAAAATCCGGGATTTACGCAATGCCTCGTAAGCCGGGCCGTGCGGGAGCCTGGGCGGGAGCCTGGGCGGGACCCTGGGGGTGACCCTGTCTGAATTCATTCAGACTTGATAACTGAATTCCAGACTATTTTGATCCAGGACGATTTTCAGGACCGAAAAGTTCTTCCCTATCGCCAAATGAGCGAGCTATGATCTTCTCGACACCTTTCGCAGAAAGGAAGAGAAAAAAACCGAGGTCGGACAGCACCGCCCATCGTGGTGCCGCAACGGTGCGGAGGAGATAAGCACGTTCCAGTGCAAGTCCCACCCTATCCTGACCGCCGCCTCCAAAAATCCGATGTTCATCCAACATTGGCTTTTGCCGAACAACCGCTGACCCCCGTAAAACAATTTTATTCATGGCGCTTGTTTGCTTCATGAACTGTTTGAGCATCATCAATGACCGGGTGTAGCCCATCGATAAGATGGGCGGCTTTGCCAGACTTGGTTAGAAGACTTTTTTCGAGCAACCGGAGAACAAGAATGGATGATGTGGTGATTGTCGCTGCGGCCAGAACAGCGGTAGGCAAATTTGGAGGAACACTGGCCAAAATACCTGCAGCTGAGCTCGGCGCGCATGTGATCAAGGGCTTGCTCGCAAAAACAGGTGTCAATCCTGAACTGATCAGTGAAGTGATACTCGGCCAGGTACTGACCGCAGGGGTTGGGCAAAACCCGGCACGACAAGCGCTGATCAAAGCCGGCTTGCCGGATAGGGTGCCGGGCATGACGATCAACAAGGTCTGCGGCAGCGGACTGAAAGCGAGTCACCTCGCAGCGCAGGCGATCAAGTGCGGTGATGCCGAGATCGTGATCGCGGGCGGGCAGGAAAACATGAGCGCCTCTCCCCACGTACTCAACAACTCTCGCGATGGCTTTCGCATGGGTGACACCAAACTCGTGGACACCATGATCATTGATGGCCTGTGGGATGTGTATAACCAATACCACATGGGCGTCACCGCAGAAAATGTCGCGAAAAAATTCAATATCTCGCGCACCGAGCAGGATGAATTCGCGCTCGCCTCGCAGCACAAAGCAGAAGCAGCACAAAAAGCCGGAAAATTCAAAGACGAGATTCTGCCGCTGGAAATCGCCAGCAAAAAAGGCAGTGTCGTGTTCGACAGTGATGAATACATCAAACCCGGCAGCACACTCGATACCTTGTCTTCGCTGCGTCCTGCATTTTCCAAAGAAGGCACGGTCACGGCGGGCAATGCGTCTGGCATCAATGACGGTGCGGCTGCGGTAATGATGATGAGCGCAAAAAAAGCCAGCGAACTGGGCCTGAAACCCTTGGTCAAGATACGCGCCTACGCCTCATCAGGACTGGATCCGGCCCTCATGGGTATGGGTCCGGTATCGGCCAGTCAGCTATGCCTGAAAAAAGCGGGCTGGACGCCCAAGGATCTCGATCTGATGGAAATCAACGAAGCCTTCGCCGCTCAAGCGATCGCAGTAAACAAAGAAATGGGCTGGGATACCAGCAAGATCAATGTGAATGGTGGAGCGATCGCGATCGGTCACCCGATCGGTGCTTCCGGCTGCCGCGTCCTGGTGACCCTGATCCACGAAATGATACGGCGTGATGCAAGCAAAGGACTGGCCAGTCTTTGCATAGGCGGCGGCATGGGTGTTGCACTGGCGATAGAACGGTGACAAGAGCGCTGATGAGTACGTTGATAAGCACGTTGATAAGCACTGACCAAAACAAAAAATACTTTAACAGGGAGCACACATGAGCAGAGTTACCTTAGTCACTGGCGGCATGGGCGGTCTGGGCGAAGCGATTTGCATCAAGATGGCCGACATGGGTTATCAGGTGGCGACTACCTTCTCACCCGGCAATACCAAAGTGAATGCATGGCTGGCAGAGATGAAGGCCAAAGGCCACGACTTCCGCGCCTATCCCTGCGACGTCGCCAACTACCAGTCGGCGCAGGAATGTATCTCGCATATCGTCAAGGAGATGGGACCCATTGATGTGCTGGTGAATAATGCTGGCATCACGCGCGACATGACTTTCAAAAAAATGGACAAGACGAACTGGGATGCCGTGATGCAGACCAATCTGGATTCTGTGTTCAACATGACTAAACCGGTGTGTGATGGCATGACGGATCGCGGCTGGGGACGCATCATCAATATTTCGTCTGTCAACGGACAGAAGGGTGCTTTCGGGCAGACCAATTACTCGGCCGCCAAGGCGGGGATGCACGGCTTTACCAAGGCACTGGCGCTGGAGGTGGCGAAGAAGGGAGTGACCGTCAACACCATCTCGCCCGGCTACATCGGCACCAAGATGGTGACCGCCATCGCGCCGGAAGTACTGGAAACCAAGATCCTGCCGCAGATTCCGATGGGACGTCTGGGCAAGCCGGAAGAGGTCGCCGGGCTGGTGGCTTATCTCGCGTCCGACGAAGCCGCCTTTCTCACCGGCGCGAATATAGCGATCAACGGCGGACAGCACATGCAATAAACCACCAGCACGCCGAACACCACCGCGTCAGCGGCGTGTAGGCGTGGAGTTCTGGTAAACTTCCGACCTTGGTTAACGCCTCGGTGGTGAAATTGGTAGACGCGCCGGACTCAAAATCCGGTTCCGCAAGGAGTGTCGGTTCGATTCCGACCCGAGGCACCACACAATCGACTGCATCGTCCTGGTCGGTCTGATGAAAAAAGGCTCTCTTGCGAGAGCCTTTTGTTTTTTGACAGCTGGCTTATTTGACCGGCGTGTCTGCGGTATCGGTTGGAGGCGGCGCTGCATCGGCTTCCGTCCCGGCGGCTGCGTCTCCGAGTAGCTCGGCTCGGGCTGCCGCACGCTCCTGCGCTGCTTCAGCAGCAGCAGACTGCGCCGCCGCCACCCTCTCTTCGGCGGATGCTTTAGCTGCGGCCACCGAAGCTTCTCTTTCTTCGGCGGCAGCAGCTCTTGCCTCTTCTCGTGCTGCGGCACTCTCTGCAACCGCCGCCGCTGTCTCATCAGCGAGCGAGGGTGGAGGGGGAGGCACGGCCGGTCCGGCTTCGACAGGCGCGGCGGCAGATGCATTACTGCCGGCCGTGGCTCCCTCAGCGTCCTTGCCCTCCTCACCTTCCTTGTCCTTGGTTTCCTGATCTTCCTTCTTCTTGCGCACAGGTTTCTGCAGCTGGCTGGCTCGCACATTTTGTGCGAGCACCACGGTGGCAAACATGGCCAGCACTGCCAGCATGATGATCACAGACGTCGGCGTCAGCGTAACCACGGCCATGAATCCGAGCACAATCAGAATCGCCAGCGGCAGCATCGCCAGTTCTGCAATGAACACGAAGGGGGTCACAAAAGCCGACATCAGCAGGATGAAACTCAGCCATTGGGCGGTGAAATCCCTGCTGAAGAGCGCATGAATGCCTACGCTCATGAACAGCAACCCGATCGGGAAGCGCACCCACCATTTTTTCCAGAAACGGCGACTGGCGATGCGCGTATCGCTCATGTATCGCTGCTGCTCCTCAATCGCCTCCTCAGTCCACTCCCATTTCTTGGCCTTGAACAGATGGATACCCTCGGAGTTGAACCAAAACAGCAGGCCATAAATCCACAAAACCAGTGGCAACGCCCAGTCGATCGGGCCCATGTCCGGACTGAACGCATACACAGTCTGAACGGCCGCCGGCGTGCCCAGCGTCACCAAGGTCGGCAGGGTCGCCAACGCCATGCGCTCATCCCTGCTGAGGATCAGATAGTCACCATTGATACCGGGCTGTTTTTTCATGCTCGCGATCTGAGTTTACGTTTGCGCAGCTCGTGCACCGCAATGAGAACCAGCACAGGGATCAGCACCAGCACAGCGATCGCTGCCTCGATCGGCAAATGGTTGATGATCCAGCCGACGATCGTCATCAGCAGCACGCCCACGGCCACCAGCGCCACCAGCACCAGCGGCTCACGCCAAGACCAGAGATTGATGATCGTCACGATCGTGGTGGCGACCAGCCAGTGACCGGGCAGCTGCATCTGATGAATGACCAGCACCCAGTACATCAGGCCCATCAGCAGCAAGGCCAGCGGCACACGGATCAGCGGATGAAATGGCAGCGTCCATTCCTGCTCCTCGGGAATATCGGAGACCGGTCGTGGCAGGCTGGGTTCGAACATCCTGCCATCACGACGCCACACTGTCCGCCGACGGCGTCCCGCCCACCAGCCCAGCAGCGGCGACAGCAACCACAAAAGAATGTAAATGCCGAACGCCCAGATCCACGGGCTGTTCGGTGCAGCGAACAACGCCTTGATACCCAGCCAGAGAAAAATCACGAGAGCAATCGCCCGGACGAGGCGGTGGCGCCAGCGCCCGCCGAACTCGTCTGCGTCCATCTCTCCAGCCATGATCCGGCTTTGCCGCTGTGTCATGACGATGCCCTTGCTCCAGGGTGGTCTTGGTGCCGGGCTATGTCATGCCCAGGCCTGTGTGAGTGCTGCCAGCAAAAAACGCTGGCTATTTTAGCATTTCGATTCTTTTTGGAAACTAATCTCAGCGCCCGCGGCTGCACGTCAAAGCCGGACCCGTTGATATGCGTTTTATTGGTCGCGTTGGACATTTTTTAGTAAGTTCTTGCCAAACAAGGTCAACTTGCGCTGAGCTACACGAAGTTTTTTCTCTGATGATCAACGAGTGTATGCGCCAAACATCTGCCCCTTGAACGACTTGCTGTTCGATTAACATACGTTTGTTCAATAGACAGCGCAATTCAACCGTTCGCTGACATACCGCAGATGATTTTGTGCGGTCACCGATTTTTTTATCACCGACAGAACCAGAAATAACTATTTTTTCTCATTGGCACAGACTTTGCCCTTGCGAACCAATCCACGCAATACAAGTGGATCAATGTTCACTGATCTATTCCAAGGGGTGCTTTATGCGAATGTCTTCTTATCATCGCCCAACGAGGGCGCAACAAGGTTTTACGCTGATTGAGCTGATGATCGTGGTAGCGATCATCGGTATTCTGGCCGCAGTAGGTATTCCAGCGTATCAGGATTACACAGCGAAGGCGCGTATCTCGGAGGGTCCCAGTCTGGCTACGCCCGCCATGACTGCGCTTGGCGCAGCATGCAGTGACGGGACACTGGAGGAGAAAGGCACGAAACTTTCACACGATGACCTGGGCTTGCCAG
>JACCDL010146307.1_pt1 | contig 69197 bp, 67 predicted proteins | sample 7441931 | NCBI WGS metagenome assembly JACCDL01 (sample SAMN15323437, study PRJNA562643) | freshwater metagenome | isolation source: river surface water | place: USA:Blue River Watershed | collected 2017-08-16
AATCGACATGTGAGTTTTGTCAGACACTCAAGCGTGGCAAAGCGCCGCCGAAGACACATCAGGTAGCGGTGCCGGTGGTAGACCTTCCTCTGGGTGTGACCGAAGATCGCGTGGTGGGGGCGCTCGATTTAGAGCGAGCCTTGACCGATGGTGTAAAAGCATTTGAGCCCGGCCTCTTGGCGCGAGCCAATCGTGGTTTCTTGTACATCGATGAAGTTAATCTTTTGGAAGATCATATTGTTGATCTGCTGATCGATGTTGCGGCCAGTGGCGAGAATGTGGTTGAGCGTGAAGGCTTAAGCGTTCAGCACCCCGCTCGGTTTGTGCTGGTGGGCAGTGGCAATCCTGAAGAAGGCGAGTTACGCCCGCAGTTGCTGGACCGCTTTGGCCTGTCGGTGGATGTCAAAACGCCACAGGAATTACCGGCGCGCATCGAGGTGGTGAAGCGTCGCGATGCGTACGAGCGTGATCCTGAGGCATTTATTGCGCAGTGGAAAAAAGAAGACAACAAAATACGGCGAAAACTGACAGCAGGGCGTGAGCATCTGGAATCGGTAGCCGTACCCGACAGCGTGTTAGAGCGCGCCGCAGAGCTGTGCATGAAGTTGGGTACCGATGGCCTACGGGGAGAGCTTACGCTGATGCGTGCCGCCCGAGCACTCGCTGCTCTAGAGGCTGCAAAAATGGTTACGCAAGATCACTTGAAACGCGTTGCGCCCATGGCGTTACGCCATCGGCTGCGCCGCAACCCGCTTGATGACACATCCAGTGGTGTCCGTGTTCAGCGCGTCGTTGACGAGATGTTTGCTGCATAGGGTGTGAATCACCGCATGCTGCGTGGAGTCACGCCATGACCATGCAAGTCCAGTCCCGCGATGAGCAGCTGCAGGATGCATTGATTGCGGCGGAGCTTTTCGCTTCGGATCCTTCCCAGCTTGGTGGAATGGTGGTGAAGGCCTATGCCGGTCCTGTGCGTTCCCGCTACCTTGAGTTTTTGCAGTCGCGTTTGCCCGGCACAGTCCCGGTGCGCAAACTGCCGCTGAGCATCCAGGATGAGCGTTTGCTTGGCGGACTTGATCTAACGGCCACACTCGCACTCGGAAAACCGGTCCTGTCGCGCGGTCTGTTGGCCGAAACCCATGGCGGCGTATTGCTGGTCGCGATGGCCGAGCGTATGCCACTTGCCTTGGCGGCACGTCTGTCCGGTGTCATGGACCGTCGTCAGGTCGTGGTGGCGCGCGATGGTGTGGATGCCGAGATGGAGGCTGCATTTGGCCTCGTGCTGCTTGATGAAAGCGTTGCGGAAGATGAGTGTGTTCCACCGGAGCTTCTTGACCGCATTGCATTTCACATTGATCTACGTGATGTGTCGCATCGCGAGCTTGAGGAGGCGATTTCGCTTTTTGAGTCGGCCCGCTCGTATGCATCGGAGTTACCAAATGCCGCAATTCATCTGGGGGCTGCCGATGCGCCTGTGATCGGTGACGACATCACCCAGGCATTGTGCGCAACTGCGATGGCGCTTGGGGTGTCGTCCATTCGGGCAGCTATTTTTGCGCGCCGTGTGGCCGAAGTGGCCGGCCGTTGGGCGGCGCACAGTCACACCGAGCCCGACGATGCAGCATTGGCGGCTCGTCTGGTTCTCGCGCCACGCGCAACGATGCTGCCCGAAGACACAGAACAGCCTGCCCCCGAGGAGCCTTCGCCTCCCGAAGATTCTGCTCAAGACACTGAGCGTGAGGACGATTCTGATCAGGAGCAGCTGCAGCCCGAGCAGCTCGAGGATGTGGTTTTAGAGTCTGCTCAGGCCGCTATCCCTGCGGGCCTTCTCGCTCGATTGCTTTCCGATCAGCGGCTTTTTGCGCGAAGTGCGGGCTCGGGAAGGTCGGGGGCTGAGAAAAAGGCTGGTACTCGGGGCCGCCCTCTGGGTTCGCGTGCCGGCCAGCCACAGGGTCGAGCACGGCTGGCGATCATCGATACGCTGCGTGCCGCGGCACCCTGGCAGCGTATCCGGGCCAAGGCCGATGCATCGTCAACATCGCTTCGACGCGACAACAGCTCTGTGTCGGCCCGGCCGCGTTTGCATATTCGTGCCGACGACTTTCGCATCAAGCGTTTTAAAGACAAAACAGAAACGACCACGATTTTTGTGGTCGATGCATCGGGATCGTCTGCGATTCATCGGCTGGCCGAGGCCAAGGGAGCGGTGGAGCTGTTGCTGGCGGATTGTTATGTTCGTCGTGATCAGGTGGCGGTGATTGCGTTTCGCGGGCAGCAGGCGGAGGTGATTTTGCCGCCCACGCGCTCATTGGTAAGGGCCAAGCGAGGATTGTCTGGCCTGCCGGGTGGAGGCGGTACGCCGTTGGCGTTGGCCATCGACGCAAGTCTGCAGCTGGCCATGAGTATTGCCCGCAAAGGCGAGACTCCATTGGTGGTGATGTTGACCGACGGGAAGGCCAACATTGGCCGAGATGGTCAGCCCGGCCGTGAGCAGGCGAGCCGTGATGCGCTCGCGGCTGCGGATCAATTCGCAATCGCGGGCTATGCTGCGATGGTCATCGACACATCACCCCAGCCATCGTCAGCAGCCCAGCAGATTGCACAGCATATGCATGCGCGGTATATGCCGCTTCCCCATGCCGGTGCCGCCCAGGTCAACCAGGCGATTCGCTCAATGCATTCGTAATCCATCGGGCGACCGCTTCCGGCCGCTCTTCATGCAAAAGGTGGCCCCCTGGCCAGACAGTGGTGATCGCTTTCGGAAACGATTCTTGAATGACCTTCTGCAGTGGGGCTTCTTTCACCCATGCGTCATTGGCACCGATGAGGAAATGAATCGGAATACGCAGCTGATCGCCTCGCGACAAAATGGATGGCAAGTCGGCACCGGCCATAAACCCCATTGCACCCTGCACGTGATTGGCCCGAGTAAACAGGTAGCGGTAGTGCCGGCGGTGGTGCTCAGGAATCACTGATGCGGTGGAATCAAGCAGCTGATCGACCATGCTCGTATTGGCTGCGATGAATGCAAGCAGTCCTGTGACGGGCCCTGAGGTAGCAATCGGTGCCACGATGGGGCCCAGCAGAATCGTGTACAGCGAAGGCGGTGGCACCAGTGATGGGTTGAGTCCCACGATGTGGCGCAGTCGAAAGGGTAGCGTTTGATCATTGGCGTGGGAGAGGGCCCACTCCATAGCCAAGGGCGCACCCGCTGAGTGGCCCACCAACGCCACGTCACCCTGAAGGTCAATGGCAAGCAGCAGGCGATGCAGCTCACGGGCCATGGCCGGCAGGGTCAACAGGCGTTGGTCTGCGCCGGTGGTAAATCCGTGGCCTGGCAGGTCTACATTGACCACGCAGGCCGCTTCGGTGAGGGCATGAATCAGATCGGACCATGAATGGGTCGAGGACCCGGTGCCGTGCAGCAGCACGATGGTCAGGTGAGACGGTTTGCGTGACGGATGGGTCTGTATATGCCAGTTGATCTGGCCGATAGAAACGAAGTGACTGCTTGCTTTATTTGGCCAGGCGTTCGGCAAGACGCTGCGGGGGCCTTCCCTGTCGCTCGAAAACTGTCTATTGCAGTTGACATTCATAAGTGACAATATAACCGTACACAATTAACGGTTTAAGGGGGGTGTGCCATGGCCACCACAGAATTGATGAAAACGGCGTTGGAGCAGGCCCTGACCTCGGCTCTCGCCCTTGCCGAGTCACCGCACGGCCCCAACCTCCTGGCACAAGCCTATCACCACGCCGTCTTTCCGGGGGGTGCACGCATTCGCCCCCAACTGGCGCTATCCGTAGCCAAGGCCTGTGGTCACGACGACCCCGAACTGGCCATGGCATCGGCGGTGGCCATCGAGCTGCTTCATTGCGCTTCTTTAGTGCACGACGATCTGCCCTGTTTCGATGATGCCGATACGCGTCGTGGGCAGCCGTCGGTTCATAAAAAGTATGGTGAGCGGTTGGCGGTGCTCACGGGCGACGGGCTCATCGTGCTCGCGTTTCAGGTCTTAGCAACCGCCCATGCACGCCATGCGGATCGTGTATCCGCAGTGATCTCGGTGGTGGCCCAGTCGGTCGGTGCGCCTGATGGCATCGTAGCGGGGCAGGCATGGGAGTGCGAATCCAAAGCCAACCTACGTGATTATCAGCGCGCAAAAACAGGCGCGCTGTTCGCTGCTGCCACGGCCTGCGGTGCCCTCTCGTCGGGCGGCAATGCCGATGCATGGAGGTCGCTGGGCGAATGGCTGGGTGAGGCCTACCAAGTGGCCGATGACATTCGTGATGTCGTGGGTGATGCTCAAGACCTTGGGAAACCCGTGGGTCAGGACATTGCACACGACCGTCAGAGCTCAGCACGGGAACTCGGATTGCATGGTGCCGTTCAAAACTTTGATCTTTTGGTGGGCAAAGCCATTCGTGCAATTCCATCGTGTCCGGGGGCGCCTCATCTTCGCGCATTGGTGATGGCCGAGTCTGAGCGTCTTGTGCCGCGTGACGTTCTGGAGCGCGTGTAGTTGCGAGACGCTTGGCTCGCGTTACGCGACCGTTTACTCGCCAGCGACGCGTTTCATCGGTTTGCAGCATGGTTTCCGCTGACGCGGCCGATTGCCCGCCGTGAAGCGAAAGCGCTGTTCGATCTTGTCGCAGGATTTGTGTATTCGCAGATTCTCTTTGCCTGCGTAAAACTCGATCTTTTTCGCATTCTTTCCTCGGGACCTCAGCCGCTATCGACGCTGGCGGTTCGCTGCTCGTTAATGCCGGACGCCATGTTGCGTCTACTGACTGCTGCGCAATCCTTGCGACTCGTTGAGCAGCGCGGCAACATAAGTGGCGAGTCCCTCTGGGGCCTTGGCATGCTTGGAGGCGTGCTGGTGAGCAACTCCGCAGTCACCGCATTGGTGGAGCACCATGCAACGTTGTATGCCGACTTGCGCGATCCCGTTGCACTCTTGCGTGGCGAAGTCGATCCGAGTCTTGCAGGCTATTGGCCTTACGCAGATGAGCATGCGCAGTCGCCGACACTGCTCAGCGAGGAGCGCGTTGCAGAATACTCGAGGCTTATGAGTGCATCCCAGCCGCTCGTTGCCGGAGAGATTCTTGCCGCCTACAACTTCTCACAGCATCGCTGCGTGCTCGATGTGGGCGGTGGGCAAGCCACCTTCTTAATTGCAGCCGCTAAGAAAAATCCGAGCACGTTATTTCAGCTCTTTGATCTTCCCGGTGTGGTCAGTCTTGCCCGCAAAGCGATCGAGCGAGAGGGTCTGCACGATCGTATTGCTGTCCATGGTGGGAGTTTTTTCGAGACACCGCTTCCCAGCGGTGCCGATGCCGCCACCATCATTCGGGTGCTCTACGATCATGATGACCATCGCGCCTTGGCCATCCTGCGGGCCGTGTACGCCGCACTGCCGAGTGGGGCGCGGCTTATCGTCGCCGAGCCGATGTCCGGAACCCCCGGCGCAGAGAGCATGGGGGATGCTTACTTTGGTTTTTACCTCCTCGCCATGGGGAAAGGCCGCTCGCGAAGTGCCGAGCGGCTGATCGACTTAATCGGACAAGCTGGGTTTAGGGGGGCATCCCTCCAGTCGACCCGGCTGCCCCTCCAGGTGCGTCTGATCACGGCCATTCGTGACTAAACGGGCGTCTGGCTCCCGAATTGGGGGGCAGATCATTTATTTCTCTCCCCAGCCCAGGATTGGCTCTTGACAAAGACAGTGATAGGACTACGATGGGGGTGTCAATTAAAATTGACATGCATAAAGTAAGGCTAAATAGACAATGAATGTTCCCGCCATTGCCCAAGAAACTCAGGCAATTGTTCTACAACAACCGCAGGACTTGCGTTTGAGCACGGTCATGCTCTCGCCACCCACGGCCGATGACGTTGTCGTAGACATTCTCTTCAGTGGCATCAGCACGGGGACCGAAAAACTCTTGTGGTCGGGGCGGATGCCCATGTTCCCAGGGTTGGGCTATCCGTTGGTGCCGGGCTATGAATCGGTGGGCCGCGTTGTGCAATCGGATCAGAGCAACACTCACCGAATTGGTGAGTTGGTGTTCGTTCCTGGTGCAAAGTGTTTTGGCGATATCAAGGGATTGTTTGGTGGCGCTGCATCGCGCGTTGTCATCCCCGCGGAACGTGCATTGACCATTGAAGAATCGCTTGGCGAGCGCGGTGTATTGCTTGCGCTCGCGGCAACGGCCCACCATGTCTACCAAGGCAGCGAAACACATCAACCCGACCTGATCATTGGCCACGGTGTGCTGGGCAGACTGATTGCCCGTCTTGCAGTTGTTGCAGGCCACCGGCCCGTCGTGTGGGAGACCAATACCGCACGTCATGCGGGTGCAGAGGGGTACACCGTCATGAGTCCTGCCGACGATACGCGCCGTGATTACAAACGCATTTGCGACGTCAGTGGTGATCCTGCCATTCTCGATACATTGATCGCACGACTTTCCTTCGGTGGCGAAATTGCTCTGGCAGGCTTTTACGAAGAGCCGCTCTCCTTTAATTTCCCCCCAGCATTTATGCGCGAAGCATCGATACGAATTGCCGCGCAGTGGCAGCCCAGTGATCTGTTGGCCGTGCGTTGTTTGGCCCAGTCTGGCCGCCTCTCTCTCGATGGATTAATTACGCACCACAGCACTCCTCCTCAAGCGGCGCAGGCGTACAAGACCGCATTTCACGATCCCGATTGCCTAAAGATGGTCCTTGATTGGAGACAGCATTCATGAGCGAAAAGAAAGAAACACAGATCATCGCGATCTACGGTAAAGGCGGAATTGGCAAAAGCTTCACGTTGGCCAATCTGTCGTACATGATGGCTCAGCAAGGCAAAAAGGTGCTGCTGATTGGTTGCGATCCCAAGAGCGATACCACGTCGCTTCTGTTTGGGGGTAAGGCAACGCCCACCATTATCGAAACATCATCCAAGAAAAAGCTGGCCGGCGAGGATGTCGCCATTGGCGATGTCTGCTTTAAGCGCGATGGTGTTTTTGCAATGGAACTTGGTGGCCCAGAGGTCGGCCGCGGATGCGGTGGCCGCGGCATTATCCACGGCTTTGAAACCCTCGAGAAGCTTGGCTTTCATGAGTGGGGTTTTGACTATGTGTTGCTCGACTTTTTGGGCGATGTGGTGTGTGGCGGATTCGGTCTACCCATTGCGCGCGACATGTGCCAGAAGGTGATTGTGGTCGGTAGTAACGACCTGCAGTCGCTGTACGTGGCGAACAATGTCTGCTCGGCAGTTGAATACTTTCGTAAGCTCGGCGGTAACGTTGGCGTGGCCGGTATGGTCATCAACAAAGACGATGGCACGGGTGAAGCCGCGGCCTTTGCTGAGAAAGTCGGCATCCCTGTGCTTGCCGCGATTCCAGCGCACGAGGATATCCGTCGTAAAAGTGCGAGCTATGAGATTGTCGGAAAACCGGACAGTCAGTGGGGCCCACTTTTTGCAGAGCTGGGCACCAATGTTGCCGAGGCGCCACCTGTGCGTCCCGCGCCGCTATCGCAAGATGAGTTGCTTGGTCTCTTTGCATCCGACACGGTCGGCCGAAACGTTGTTCTTCAGCCGGCGACAGTCGCCGACATGATGGGCGCCGATGTGCCCATCAAGCGGAGCCTCGAAGTGGTTTACGAGGAAGTCTGATCGGATCGCCATGAACAAACCCATCGATATTCCGATCAAGGTCGTCAATGCCGCCGAGGCATTGGGCTGCCATTCGGGCCGCGAGACGCTGGATGCAGCTGCGCGGGCGGCCGGTAAGACCGATGTGCTGGACCAGTATGCGGCCGACTATCCGAAGGGTCCACACGATCAGCCCCAGAGCATGTGCCCAGCGTTCGGGTCGTTGCGGGTTGGGCTGCGGATGCGTCGTACGGCCACCTTTCTCTCCGGATCGGCCTGCTGTGTGTACGGCCTAACGTTTACCTCACATTTTTACGGTGCCCGCCGCAGCGTGGGCTACGTTCCGTTTAACTCCGAAACGCTCGTTACAGGCAAGCTCTTCGAAGACATTCGCGATGCCGTGCATGCCCAAGCCGATCCGAGCAAATACGACGCTATTGTCATTATCAATTTGTGCGTGCCAACCGCCAGTGGTGTTCCACTCAGGCTTCTGCCCAAAGACATCAATGGCGTTCGTGTGATTGGAATTGATGTCCCTGGGTTTGGCGTTCCGACCCACGCCGAGGCCAAAGATGTTCTTGCGGGTGCGATGTTGAAGTTCGCACGCGAGGAGATCATGGCCGGCCCGGTACCGGCACCGAAGACCCGCGTAGCCGATAAGCCCACGATCACGTTGTTGGGTGAAATGTTTCCCGCTGATCCCGTAGGCCTGGGCATGATGCTTGCACCAATGGGGCTGGCCGCTGGGCCGGTGGTGCCCACCCGTGAGTGGCGTGAACTCTATACCGCGCTGGACTGCGCTGCCGTTGCGGCGATCCATCCGTTCTATACCGCCAGCATTCGTGAATTCGAGGCTGCCGGCCGACCCATCGTGGGTTCTGCTCCGGTGGGGGTAGAGGGCACTGAGGCCTGGCTTCAGTCCATCGGCCGCGCTGCCAATGTCGCACAGAGCGGTATTGATGCTTCGAAGAACGCGATCCTGCCTGCGATCAAAGGCGCCTTGTCCAACATGCCGATCAAGGGCCGTATCACCATGAGTGGCTATGAGGGCTCTGAGCTTCTTGTGGCGCGACTCCTCGTGGAATCGGGTGCCGATGTTCGTTATGTGGGCACCGCATGCCCGCGGACCGTCTGGTCCGATGCAGACCGTGAATGGCTTCAATCCAAAGGTGTGCATGTTCAGTTTCGCGCGTCTCTTGAGCAAGACATCGACGCCATGCATGAATTTGCCCCCGACTTGGCCATTGGTACCACGCCGGTCGTCCAGGCGGCAAAGCAGGCGAGTATCCCGGCCTTGTATTTCACAAACCTTATTTCTGCGCGGCCATTGATGGGCCCTGCAGGTGCGGGCTCGCTTGCGCAAGTGATCAATGCGGCCATCGGCAACAAAACCCGTTTTGATCAGATGCATTCCTTTTTTGAATCGGTGGGGGATGGTGATACCGCCGGGGTATGGGAAGAGCTTCCAAAGGCCCATCCCGAGTTTCGTGAGATGACCCGTCGTCAGTTGGCCAAGATGCAAAAGGCCCGTAAATCCGAGGAGATGGGCTGATGTTTGTCATCGACCACGATCGCGCGGGTGGCTACTGGGGTGCCGTGTATGTTTTCACGGCCATCAAAGGGCTTCAGGTTGTGATCGACGGCCCCGTAGGCTGCGAAAACCTTCCTGTGACATCGGTCTTGCATTACACCGATGCCTTGCCGCCACATGAACTGCCGATTGTGGTGACCGGCCTTGCCGAAGAGCAACTCGGCCGTGAGGGCACTGAGGGTGCTATGAAACGTGCCCATGCCACGCTCGATCCGGATCTTCCGGCAGTGGTGGTCACCGGCTCGATTGCCGAGATGATCGGTGGCGGCGTCACGCCGGAAGGCACCAACATCAAACGCTTTCTTCCGCGCACCATTGATGAAGATCAGTGGCAGTGTGCCAACCGCGCCATGATGTGGTTGTGGTCGGAATACGGCATGAAAAAAGTGCCAGCACGTCGGGCCCGTAAAGAGGGTGAAAAGCCACGCGTCAACATCATTGGACCTGCTTATGGCACGTTCAATATGCCCAGTGATCTCGCTGAGATCCGTCGACTTGTGCAAGGGATTGGCGCGGAGATCAATATGGTCTTCCCGTTGGGATCCCATCTGGCGGATGTGTCTCGGCTGGTCGAGGCCGATGTCAACATCTGCATGTACCGTGAGTACGGCCGTCTGCTCTGCGAGGCGCTTGACCGCCCCTACCTGCAGGCCCCGATCGGGCTGCACAGTACCACAAAATTTCTGCGCTCGCTCGGCGAGCTCCTTGGTCTTGACCCCGAGCCCTTCATCACGCAGCAAAAACACACCACGATCAAACCCATTTGGGATTTATGGCGTTCGGTGACGCAAGACTTCTTTGGCACCGCGAGTTTTGCGATTGTGGCCAACGACACCTATGCACGTGGTGTTCGCCACTTTCTTGAAGATGAGCTTGGGCTGCCATGCAACTTCGCCGTGTCCCGTAAACCGGGTGAGAAGACCGACAGTGAGGCCGTACGTCAGCTGTGCAAAGAGAAGCCTCCGCTGGTGATGTTTGGCAGTTACAACGAGCGTATGTATCTGGCCGAGAGCGGCGCGCGCGCGACCTATATTCCGGCCTCGTTTCCTGGCGCCATCATTCGCCGCCACACGGGAACGCCGTTTATGGGCTATTCCGGGGCGACGTACATTTTGCAAGAGTTTTGTAACGCTCTTTTTGATGCGCTGTTTCATATCCTGCCGCTAGGCACCGATATGGACCGTGTGGATCCGACCCCTGCGCGGTCGGGTGAAACCCAATCCGCAATGCCGTGGGACTCCGACGCCCAGGTATTGCTCAATGAATTTGTTCAATCCGAGCCGGTGTTGGTGCAGATCTCTGCCGCCAAACGCCTGCGTGATCGGGCCGAGCGTGATGCACGTGCCACAGGCCAAGAGCGTGTGACTGCCGACGTGGTTCGGCGTGCCCGCTATGCGGCTCAGCAGGGAGCGTTGACATGACGCGGCCTGCCCAGATCGGATTAACGCAACGAATGTCGCGGTGTCATGTGGCGCCATCCCCGGCCACGGGGGGGTTTCGTGGTAACGGCCGTAAGGCCAACTTAGAGGAGTAATCCTATGAGTAATCAAAATCAGAGTCTTTCGGGACTCACCGATGAGGAAGCTCAGGAGTTTCACAAGTTTTACATCCAGGGTTTTCTTGCATTTACGGCAACCGCCGTCATCGCCCATGCATTGGTATGGGCATGGCGTCCTTGGTTCCATTAACCCACCACCTTTTTTGTAGGGGAATGTCATGAATCAGATATCAGACGAAATGTTGCAAGAGTCGGTGAAAACCAACTCCATCACGTACTACAGCATTTTTGCTGTGAGTTTCGTCCTTTTTCTGGCGATCGCTCTCGTCGCGCAAATGCTGTTTTTGCAGTGGCGTTCCTGGTTTCCGGGAGCAGAAGGTGGCAAGACGTTGGTCGGTGATGTGAGGGCAGCTGTTTATACCTTCATGTCGCAGCTTACGTAATTTATTTTTTAGGAGATGGAACCATGTGGAGAGTTTGGCGCTTGTTCGACCCGCTGCGCGCTCTAGCAGCACAGGCGGTATTTTTGTTCGGTTTGGCAGCAATGATTCACTTCATTCTGCTTTCGACCGAGCGTTTCAATTGGCTGGATGGCAAATCACAGGCAGAAATCAAGGCAGCAAAACCTGCTTCTGTGGCTTCGCCCAAGTAGTTGTTGAGCAGCAAATGCAGAGAGATTTGGTGTTGACACCAGGCCTCTCTGCACATCGATGAATTGGAGATAAAAAATGGCGATGCTCAGTTTTGAAAGAAAGTATCGTGTGCGGGGAGGCACTCTGGTCGGCGGCGATATGTTCGACTTTTGGGTGGGCCCGTTTTACTGCGGATTTTTTGGGCTGACGACGGTTTTCTTCGCCGTGCTGGGCACGCTGCTGATTATTTGGGGCGCCTCACAGGGCCCGACATGGAACCTCTGGCAGATCAATATTGCGCCACCTGATCTAAGCTACGGACTCGGGTTTGCGCCGCTGCTGCAGGGCGGTCTCTGGCAGCTGATTACCATCTGCGCCTTGGCTGCATTTGGATCATGGGCGCTGCGCGAGGTTGAGATTTGTCGCAAGCTTGGCATGGGTTATCACGTGCCGGTTGCATTTTCAGTTGCGGTATTTGGGTACTTCACATTGGTGGTGATTCGGCCGGTGTTGATGGGCGCCTGGGGCCATGGATTTCCTTACGGCATTTTGAGCCACTTGGACTGGGTGTCCAACGTGGGCTACCAGTACTTGCATTTCCATTACAACCCAGCCCACATGCTGGCAATTACATTATTTTTTACGACCACACTTGCATTGTCGATGCATGGCGGCCTGATTCTCTCTGCGGCCAATCCTAAAAAAGGAACTGTGGTTCGAACACCCGAGCACGAAGATACTTTTTTCCGTGATCTGATCGGTTATTCAGTCGGCACCTTAGGCATTCACCGCCTTGGTTTGTATCTTGCCTTGGCGGCCGTATTTTTCAGCGCGGTCTGCATTGTGATCAGCGGGCCGTTCTGGACTCGTGGCTGGCCAGAGTGGTGGAACTGGTGGCTGAATCTGCCCATCTGGTCATAAGCGGTGCGTTAGGAGAACATCATGGCTGACTTTCAAAATCTGTTTACCCAAGTTCAGGCGGTTACGCATCCGCATGCGAGCGCGCCGATTGATCCGCGCGATGAGGGTGAGCGCACCAAGAACCCATTTCTCGTGCATCTGGCCGGGCGGCTGGGTAACGCCCAAATCGGGCCCATTTATCTGGGCAAGGTGGGGCTTGCCTCTGCGTTTTGTTTCATCATTGCATTCACCATCGTGGGATGGAACATGCTGGTCCAGGTGAACTATGACCCCATCCAGTTTGTGCGCCAATTGTTTTGGCTATCACTGGACCCTCCGGCACCTGAATACGGCCTTAAGCTTGCGCCGTTAAACCAAGGCGGCTGGTGGAACATGGCCGGTTTCTTTCTGACGGTATCGATTCTGCTGTGGTGGGTGCGGGTCTACCGACGTGCGCGTGCGCTGCAAATGGGCACGCATGTGGCCTGGGCCTTCGCAGCCGCCATTTGGCTGTATCTCGTGCTCGGCTTTTTCCGTCCGCTGCTGATGGGCAGCTGGTCCGAGGGCGTACCGTTTGGCATCTTCTCGCATCTGGATTGGACAGCCGCATTCTCAATTCGCTACGGCAATCTGTTTTACAACCCATTTCACATGCTGTCGATTGCCTTCTTGTATGGTTCTGCACTTCTGTTCGCAATGCACGGCGCGACCATTCTTGCCGTTACGCGCTATGGCGGCGACCGTGAGGTTGAACAAATCATCGATCGTGGCACGGCATCCGAGCGCGCCGCGCTTTTCTGGCGCTGGACCATGGGCTTTAACGCCACCATGGAATCCATTCACCGCTGGGCCTGGTGGTTTGCAGTGCTCTGCCCGTTGACCGGCGGTATTGGAATTCTTCTGACCGGAACTGTGGTGGACAACTGGTACCTCTGGGGTGTGAAGCATGGCATCGCTCCCCCGTATCCCGAAATGTGGCCCACTGTAGTGGATCCCGCGATGACACAAGGGGCAAAATAATGACTATCACACGATTTAAATGGATAGCCGCTGTCGTGGCGGCATCGGCGGTGTTGGCCGGCTGTGAGCGCCCACCCATCGATACGGTGCAGACCGGGTTTCGCGGCACCGGTATGGAACTGGTGTACAACCCCCGCATCATTGAAAAGCAGGCGGCACTGAACACTGCACCGGTTGCATTGCCCGAGGCCGACAAGAGCGGACCACGTGCAAGTCAGGTGTACAAAAATGTGAAAGTGTTGGGCAATTTAAGCGTCGGTGAATTTAACCGCGTGATGATTGCGTACACGCAGTGGGTATCACCCGAACAGGGCTGCGCCTATTGCCATAACCTGAATAACTTCGCAGATGACTCGCTCTACACCAAAGTGGTGGCGCGGCGCATGACCGAAATGACCAAACACCTCAACGCTGTTTGGACCAATCACGTTGCCCAGACAGGTGTGACCTGTCACACCTGTCACCGCGGACAGCCCGTGCCTAACCAAGTCTGGTTTAAGCCCGACGAGGCAAAGCTTGCTAAAGGTCTGCTGGGTCAGCGCAATGGTCAGAACGAGGCAGGACAACCTTCCGTTGGCTATTCCTCCCTGCCGAAAGACCCCTACAGCGCGTACCTCGAGGGCAGCAATCGCATTCGTCAGATTTCACAGACCGCACTTCCCCAGGGCATCAATGGCAATGGATCATCGATACAAGCGACCGAGGCGACCTACGGCCTGATGATGCATATGTCGAAAGGGTTGGGCGTGAACTGCGCGTTTTGCCATAACTCGCGTAACTTTTCGGACTGGCAGCAGAGCCCGCCCCAGCGTCTAACGGCCTGGCATGGCATTCGTATGGTGCGCGAACTCAACAACGAGTTCATCACACCGCTTACGAAGGTGTTTCCGGCGAACCGCTTAGGTCCGATGGGTGATATTGCGAAAGTGAACTGTGCAACCTGTCACCAAGGCGCCTACAAACCATTGTGGGGAGAGCCCATGGCCAAGGTCTGGCCTGAGCTTCGTGGCCCTGAAACCAAACTCTCCGAGGCTGCTGTAGCCGCTCGGACGAAGAAATAAATCAACAACGGACACGATACCGTCTCGGCAACGTTTCTCCCTCCTCCTCAATCAGGCCCACTAGCGGATGTCCCCCCGTCCGGGCTTTTGGAGGCCACGCCCAAAGGACCATCCTTTGGGCGTTTTTTTGACCTCCGTCAAGCACACCCGACAGTCCTATCGTTGATACTTCGCTCATCGCGCCGGCTAACTTATGGCGCACAACATGGCCGAATCATCAGCCGCAACAAGGGTAGGGAAGACGTACATCATGGCAACCACGATAGAGGCATTTGGCGTTGACGAAGCGTTGATTCGACGCTTTGACATGCCGGGGCCACGTTACACCTCCTATCCGACGGCAGATCGATTTCATGAGGGCTTTGACGCCCGCGACCATGCCAAGTGGCTCGATCGCCGCGATCGCACGGAGCACGACAAGCCCTTATCGTTGTACGTGCACTTACCGTTTTGTGCGTCTATTTGTTACTACTGTGCGTGCAACAAGGTCATTACCAAAGATCACAGCCGATCGGGCAAATACCTTGATTACCTTGAAAAAGAAATCAAGCTTCAGACATCGTATCTGCCCAGTAGCCGTTATGTAACGCAGATGCATTTTGGGGGTGGAACCCCTACCTTCCTGAATGCAGCAGAGCTCTCGCGTCTCATGCGCATGCTGCGCGATCATTTTGATTTCGCACCAAACGGCGAATACGCCATTGAAATTGATCCGCGAAGCGCAGACACCAGCATGATTCATCTGCTCGCAGACCTTGGTTTCAATCGAATGAGCATCGGAGTGCAGGACTTTGATGAAGGCGTGCAAAAAGCCGTGCATCGTATCCAGCCCGAGGAGATGACCATGGCCACCCTGGAGACCGCACGCGCTTGCGGTTTTCAGTCCATCAACATGGATTTGATCTACGGTTTGCCAAAGCAGACGCCTGAGAGCTTTGGGCGCACGCTTGAGCGGGTACTCAAGGCTTCGCCGGATCGGGTCGCCCTGTACAGCTATGCCCACTTGCCGGCGCGCTTCAAACCTCAGCGACGTATTGCGCCGGAGGATATGCCCACGGCCGAGACGAAGCTTGAAATCATGCTCCTGGCGATCAACATGATGCTCGAGGCGGGGTATCAATTTATTGGCATGGACCATTTCGCCCGAGACGATGACGAGCTTTCAGTTGCTCAGCGTAATGGAAGCCTGCACCGTAATTTTCAGGGCTACACCACCCAGGCCGACTGCGACCTGTTGGCTCTGGGCATCTCGTCGATCAGCAAGATTGGAGCGTCGTTTAGCCAGAACATGAAGACGTTGGACGAGTATTACGAATGCTTGGATCGGGGTGTGTTGCCCATCACGCGCGGGTTTGAGTTGTCAGAAGACGATCTGATCCGACGCGATGTCATCATGGATTTAATGTGCCAGGGCGATGTAAAAATGGCGGCCATTGAGGCCAACCATGACATTGTCTTTCGTGATTACTTTGCGCAGGAAATTGCTCAACTCAAGCAGCAGTTCGAGCCTGACGGCATGCTCACTGTGGCGAACGATCGCATTCAAGTCTCACCCAAAGGGCGGTTTTTTCTGCGCGGTATTGCGATGGTGTTTGATCGCTATTTTCAGTCGCAGGTCAATCCGGGACGTTTTTCAAAGCTTATTTGAGCCGCTTGCGGCTGCAGGGGCAGGCCACGTGGCTGGCTGAGGTTACTCGCCGAGGTAGGCGGTACGCACGGCGGGGTCGGTCAACAGCGCGTCTGCGGCCGCGCTCATGGTAATCATTCCGGATTCCATCACATACCCACGATCGGCTGTTTGAAGCGCGAGTCGTGCATTTTGTTCGACCAACAAAATCGTGACACCGCCAGCCGACACTGAACGTATGACTTCAAAAATACGCTCGACCATCACCGGTGAGAGCCCCATCGACGGTTCGTCCAGCAGCAGCACAGCGGGCTTGGCCATGAGTGCGCGGGCCATGGCGAGCATCTGCTGTTCTCCGCCAGAGAGCGTGCCGGCCAGCTGATGTTGCCGCTCTTTCAGCCGAGGGAACTGCTCCAGCTGCTCCTCAATCGCTTCGTTGATTTCTTTCGACGTTGGCGTGCCCGCATGGTGATGACCATCCAGCCGGCAATGGGCACCCATATGGAGATTTTCAAGAATACTCATGCGGGTGAACACACCGCGGCCCTCCGGCACCATGATCAGGCCCTGGCGCGCGAGTTGATGTGCAGGCGTGCGGGTAATGTCGTGGCCACCGAACAGGATCTGGCCTTCGGCAGGCGGCACCAGTCCAGTGATGGCTTTGAGTGTCGTGGTTTTTCCGGCCCCGTTGGCGCCGATCAAGGCGACAAGCTCCCCCTGTCGCACCGAGAGGCTGACGCCTTTCACGGCCTGAATGCCGCCATAGCGGACTTTGAGGGACTTAAGTTCAAGCGCGTTATCCGCCATGGGTGGCTCCGGTTCCAAGGTAGGCCTCGATCACGTTCGGGTCGCGCTGCACGTCAGCAGGAAGTCCCTCTGCGATCACCTTGCCGTAGTCGAGAACGGTCACGCGGTCACATAATCCCATCACCAGTTTGACATCGTGCTCAATAATCAAAATTGTGCGGCCGTCATGGCGGATTTTTTCAAGCGTGGATTTCAGCTGATTTTTCTCGGTTGCATTCATGCCGGCGGCAGGCTCATCCAGTGCCAGCAGCTGTGGCTCGGTGGCCAATGCGCGGGCGATCTCCAGCCGGCGCTGATCCCCGTAGGACAACGTTTTTGCGGTTGCATCTGCAAAGCGTTCGATGCCCATATACACCAGCAGATCATGGGCATCGTGACGGATCTGTTTTTCGCTGTCGCGAAAACTCTGCGTACGCAACACAGCGCCCACCACACCGCGATGAAATCCATGGGTCCGCACATGACGTCCTACCATGACATTTTCAATGGCGGTCATGTCGGGGAACAGCCGAATATTTTGAAACGTCCGTGCAATGCCAGCTGCCGCCACTGCATGAACTGCAGTGGGCTCGTAGGCCTTGCCATTGAGTTCAAACGTCCCCCCGTTAGGCGCATAAAGGCCGGTAATCACGTTAAAAAAAGTAGTCTTTCCAGCGCCGTTGGGGCCAATGAGCCCGTAGATTTGTCCGTGTTCAATCGTTAGGCTTACACCGTCGAGCGCAACCAGACCGCCAAAGACCTTCCGGGCTGATTCAATCCGCAGCAGTGGCGTGCGTGCGGACGTGACCGCAGCAGAGTCTGACGAGGGGTATGCAGTCTGCGTGTGCGTCATGGGCATCTCACAACTGCCGTTTGGGCGCCATCAATCCTGCTGGCCGATAAAGCATGATGACCACCATGGCCAGGCCGAAGAGCAGCATACGTAGGGCTTCCGGCGCCAACAGTTCTGTGCCAAACAATGTCTCTTGCAGGGGTCTGGCCAGGTACCGTAGTGCTTCGGGGATGGCATACAGCAAGATCGCCCCAAGGATCACACCGGGCACATAGCCCATGCCACCGAGCACCACCATGGCCACAATCACAATGCTCTCCATCAACACAAAGCTTTCGGGTGATACAAATCCTTGGAAGGCTGAAAACATGGCGCCCGACACGCCTCCAAACGATGCGCCCATGGCGAACGCCAACAGTTTGACGTTACGGGTATTGATGCCCATGGCCTTGGCAGCGATTTCATCTTCGCGGATGGCGATCCATGCGCGTCCAACGCGGGAGTCTTGCAGCCGCACGGTTACGATGATCACGATCACTGTCAGAATGAGAAACAGGTAGTAGTACAACTGCACCGAGGGGATGGTGATCACGCCAAACAGATCCACGGCCCGTGAGAAATTCAATCCGCCGATCGTGATTGGATCGATGTTGGTGAGGCCCTGGGGTCCGTTGGTCAGATTGATCGGTGAGTTCAGGTTATTGAGAAAAATGCGAATGATTTCGCCGAATCCCAGGGTCACGATGGCCAGATAATCGCCACGCAACTTCAATGTGGGCGCCCCCAGCAACACACCAAACAGAGCCGCCAGCGCGGCCGACAGTGGAATGACCAGCCAAATGGAGTTATGCAGGCCGTCGGGGAAAGTTTCGCGAATCCAAGCAAATTGTTCAAACAGATGGGGGGACGCGAGCAGGCCATACATGTAGGCCCCAACGGCATAAAACGCGATGTAACCCAGATCAAGCAGTCCGGCGTAGCCCACGACAATATTCAGGCCCAGTGCGAGCATGATGTAGAGCATCGCAAAGGCAAGAATGCGAATCCAGGCGTTCCCGGCCAATCCCGCGACAAAGGGCAGCGCCACCAGCGCCAGGCCGATCACCACCGCGGCCAGGATGGCATTTCGTCGTGTCAGTGGAATGGATACGTTTCCCCAGTGCATAACGGTGTCTCGTGGTGGTCAGGCCCGATCGGCGACCCGCTCCCCCAACAATCCTGAGGGGCGAAAAATCAGTACAAGAATCAGTACGGCAAAGGCAAAGATGTCTTGATAGTGGCTGCCCAAAAATCCGCCGGTCAAGTCGCCGATGTATCCGGCGCCTAATGCCTCGATAATTCCGAGCAGCAAGCCTCCTGCCACGGCACCGGCAAGGTTTCCGATGCCGCCGAGCACCGCTGCCGTGAAGGCCTTTAATCCCAAAAGAAAACCCATGGTGAAGTGGGCGATGTTGTAGTTCATCGCAACCAACACGCCTGCAATCGCAGCCAGTGCGGCGCCCATCATGAAGGTTGCGGTAATGATGCGGTCTGGATTGACGCCCATGAGCCGGGCGATTTTCGGGTTCTCCGAGACCGCCCGCATGGCGCGGCCCAGACGGGTCTTGTGCACAACCAGCAGCAGCGCTGCCATCGCGACTGCTGCAACGACCAGAATCAGAATCTGCTTTGGCGCCAGCAGCGCGCCGCCGATTTCAAACGGTGTCGTCGGCAAGAGATCGGGAAACACCCGTGGATTGGGGGACCAGATGATCATGGCCAGGGTCTGCAGAACGATCGAGACCCCAATCGCAGTAATCAGCGGTGCGAGGCGTGGCGAGTTTCGCAAGGGCCGGTAAGCGATACGTTCAATGCCTGCTGAGATCAGCATGCACACTGGAATCGCGACCAGTACCGCTATCAGCAGCTGCACGACAAGAGGCAGCCCCGGTACCACGGCATTCAGAATCCCTAGTGTGGTCAGGGCCACCATGGCGCCAATCATCAGCACCTCACCATGGGCGAAGTTGATCAGCTGCAAGATGCCATAGACCATGGTGTAGCCCAAGGCCACCAGTGCATAGACGCTGCCCAGCACCAGGCCGTTGATGAGCTGTTGAATGAGGGTGTCCATGAGCCCAGAGGATAACCGCCAAGCGCGGGTTAGGGTAGAAAAACAAAGGGCAGCCCGAGGGCCGCCCTTTGCTCGGCGTGTCCCTGGTTACTGAATAACTTTCAGGGTCTCGCGCTTATCGCCTTTGTAGGTGAACAGCGTGAGCGTACCGCCTTTGATATCGCCTTTTTCGTCAAACGCGATGGGTCCGGTTACACCCTCATACTGGATCTTGGCCAGCTCGGGCAGGTACTTCTTGGGATCCGTGGAGTTGGCCTTCTTCATGGCCTCGACCATGACCATCACCGCATCGTAGACATACGGTGCGTAGAGCTTGACTTCAGCGCCGGTCTCTTTCTGGAAGCGCTCACGGAACTCGGCCATCTTCTGCTCGAATGGTCCGACAACGCCGCCTGCTTCAGCACAGAATACGCGGTTGTTACCGATCGCTTTGTCGGCGAGTTTCGGCAACTCTGACGTGCAGATGCCGTCGCCACCCATCAGCTTTGCGTTGATCTTCAGCTGATCCATCTGACGTAGCATCGGGCCGGCCACGGCATCCATGCCACCGTAGAAGACGACATCCGGCTTCTTGGCACGAATGGCTGTGAGGATCGACATGAAATCGGTTGCTTTGTCGTTGGTGAACTGGCGATCTACGATCTTTCCGCCGGCTGCTTCAACACCTTTTACGAACTCATCGGCCACACCCTGGCCATAGGCCGTGCGGTCATCGATCACTGCAATGCTTTTGCCTTTGAGCTCAGTGACGGCGTATTTTCCTAGAACGCCGCCTAAGGTGGCATCGTTTGCTACAACGCGGAACGCTGTTTTAAAGCCTTGCTGCGTGTACTTGGGGTTGGTGGCTGACGGGGAAATCTGGGGGATGCCGGCATCGCTGTAAATCTTCGAAGCAGGAATCGTCGTGCCGGAGTTCAGGTGACCGATCACGCCGGCGACTTTGGCGTCGACCAGTTTCTGTGCGGCAGCGGTGCCCTGCTTGGGATCTGCGCCATCGTCTTCCGAAATCAGGGTGAAGGTTACGGGCTTGCCGTCGATTTTGATGCCGGCCTTGTTCAAATCGGCAATGGCCAGCTTCGCACCGGCCTCGTTGTCTTTGCCTAGGTGGGCAATCGAACCGGTCATCGGCGATACGTGGCCAATTTTGACCGACGTGTCTTTCGGGGCACAGCCGGCAACGGCCAATGCCACGGCGGCCAGACCAGCCAAAGCCGCTTTTTTCACAACAGGTGTTGTCACGGGGGTTGCGCTCATGCACATCTCCAGAGGGTGAAGGTGGAAAGGAAAGTAACGTGATGCGTTTAAAAAACAGCCGTTAGTGTACGGATTTCTCACGGTTTCGGCGGGTACCCATCGGAAAACCACCTACACTTCATGGCATGAATGCATCGTCTACCCCTCCCGACCTGCCCGGCGCCGGTGCGGGTGCACGCCCCAAATGGGTGCTGATCCGCCAGATTGCGGTGGCCGTGGCCTGGGTCACAGCGGTGTCGGTCGTCGGTCAGCAGCTCACCGATCTGGGCCCGTGGTATCAGGCCCTGAAGCAGCCCGAATGGAAGCCCCCCGACTGGGCCTTCGGCGTGATCTGGTCGTCGATTTTTCTCTTTATTGTCGTTGCCGGGGTTCTGGGCTGGCGGCGGGCCACCCATCCTGCCCAGCAGGTCCAGATGCTGGCCCTCTGGGGTATCAACAGTATGCTGCACGTCACGTGGAGCCTTTTGTTTTTTACGCTGAAGCGGCCCGATTGGTCCATGATCGAGCTGCCTTTTTTATGGCTCTCGATCGCGGCCATCATCTGGACGCTGTGGAAGGTCTCGCGCGTGGCAGCGTTGCTGCTCGTGCCCTACATCGTCTGGGTCACGATTGCAGGCTTTTTGAACTACGCCAACGTACAGCTCAACGGCCCCTTTTAGTGGGCCTTCGCGATCCCCAGCAGGTGCGCCATGTCCTTTAAGAAAATACGCACGTGCGCCATCGGCTTTTTGCGCACCAATTTCTTATTCATGTAAGCCTCAAACGTAAGCGTCTGCACGTCTTTGTCTTCGCAAATTTTGACAAATTTTTCGCGACGTTTATCGCTCGAATACCAGAAGTACTGCAGCATGCCCAATACAAAAAAGACTCGGCCATGCTCTTTCATGAATTGTTTGCGTGCCTGTTTCAGGCACTTGGCTTGGCCCGTTTTCAGAAACGCGTCGACGGCATCGGCGGCCATGCGGCCGCCGGCCATGGCGTAATAGATGCCCTCGCCGGAGGCGGGAGCCACCACGCCAGCTGCATCTCCAGCGAGCACCACATTCTTGCCGTTGTCCCAGTAGCGCAGGGGCTTTAACGGAATGGGCGCGCCCTCGCGTCGCAGTGTCTCGGCGTGTTCCAGTCCTGCGGCTTTGCGGACCAGACTAGTCGCGTTGCGCAGCGAAAACCCTTTGACGGCACTGCCCACGCCGATGCTTGCGGTATTGCCGTGGGGGAAGACCCAGCCATAGAAGTCCGGAGACATCGAGCCGTTGTAGTACACATCACAACGCGAGGCCTCGTAATCTTCGGGGGGGTGCTCTGGCGTCTGAATGATCTCGTGATACGCCGATACATATTTTGTTTTTTCGGCATCTTTCACGTTTTGGCGTGCCACTTCAGATTTCGCACCGTCGGCGCCGATCACGGCGCGTGCACGAATTTGTGCAGGAAAACTGGCGCTTTCTTCCGCGCAACGACGCTCCTCAAAATGCACGATCGCGCTGCCGTCGTCTTGGTGCTCCAGATGTTTAAAAATCCCGATACGTCGGGTGGCGCCGTGTGAGGCGGCGCGCGACCGCAGCCATTCGTCGAAGGTGCAGCGGTCAACCAGCCCAACAAAACCATTTTCGATAGGGATATCGACTTTGTGGTTGGTGGGAGAAATCATGCGGGCTTTGGTGGCGTGGGCCACGAGCATCGCATCAGGAATCAGAAAATCTTTCATGGCCCGCGGTGGAATCGCCCCTCCGCAGGGCTTGATTCGGCCGGCGCGGTCCAGAAGCACCACGGAGTAGCCTTTGCGCGCCAGATCATCGGCGGCCGTTGCGCCGGCCGGGCCACCACCAACCACCACGACATCGACGTTGAGTGGCGCCGGTGCATTCGGCGGTTGCAGATACTGTGGGTCAAGCCGGTTCATGGCGTTCCTCCGTTTTCCAGGAATGGGTCGTGTGTTGGGCTGCCTGTGCAGCAGGTGTCTGCGGCGCGTGTGTTTGCGTTGTCGATGCGGCAGCGTTTTTCTGATCAAGGTCGGCATCAATGCCAAGTGCGAGACGCGCTGCGACCAAGAACAGGCCGGCTTCGGCAAAAAACACCACGCCGTAGGCCACGCCCGGATCCTCGATCCATCGACGCGCAACATCGCTTGCGGTGGCGCCGATCAATCCTCCGGCGCCAAAGGCGATGGCCTGTGCTGCCCCCCACAAGCCAACCCGCGTGCCTTCGCGATGCCCACGGCCTTCGCCGGCAAGACGCATCATGGATGCGATCGCGGCAATCGAAAACGCACCGTTGGAGGCTCCGAGTAAAAACACTGTGGCTTTGAGAGGGTAGCCTGGGCCGACCTGGCCGGCGGCCACCAGGCTAAAGAGTGCGAGCGACGAGGCGATGCAGCCCCCAACGGTCCAGGATCGAAGGGAACCGATCTGCCGATCTCCAAACTTGCCGCCGAATCGGCCACACGCAAAGGCCACCAGAATCATGCCGCTTAAGACGCCGGCGTGCTGCAGTCCCGACAGCGCTGTGGTCTCGCCCGGAGTGAACTGAAACACAAGGCCCGCAAATGGCTCCAAGATGAGGTCTTGTGCAGAAAACGCAAGCATCGACACAAACACAAACACGGTAAAGCGTTTTGCGGCCGGCTCACGCCAGACCTGCGCCAGCGCCTCTTTGAAGCTGGGTTTTTGTGTGGTGTCTGGGACTGCGTCGGGCGTTGCATTGATGGATCCAGCCGCGCCCTCGAGTCCAGCCAGTGCAATCACCGTCAACACGATAGCGGCCAACGAAACCACGGTCGCGATCGTCAGTAGACGTTCATGCGAGTAGGGGTCTAGCAGCTGTCCGGTAATGCCGGCTGTCATGGCCAGGCCCGTGATCATCATGAGCCACACGATCGTGGCCGCGGCAGCCCGACGATGATCTTCAACGCGTTTGGCGAGCAAGACGAGTACCGACGTACCCGAGGCGCTGACACCGAGCCCGATCAGTGAGAAGGCGACGACCGCCATCAGTGTTCCCCACAGCATGGAGTGGGCAAGCATGGTGGTGGCCGTAGCTGCAAGCACGCCTCCCAGTCCCAATACGGTCATGCCGCCGATGATCCACGGGGTGGATCGGCCCATCATGTCGGATCCATAGCCCATGCGTGGCCGGAGCATTTGTACGGCGTAATGCAGCGCGACGAGAAGCCCCGGCAACAGTGCCGGCAACATCAGTTCAATCACCATCACGCGATTCAAGGTGGATGTGGTGAGCACCACGATCGCTCCCAGGCTGAATTGCGCAAGGCCAAGCCTCACGATCGCCAGCCAGCCGAACGGACGAATGTTCGACGTCCGGTGGTGTGGGCTTAGTGCGCTGCTGCTCATGAGGTCACCCGCAAGGCAAAGGCGCTCACCATCATGCCTGAGACATAAATGGGCACACCAAAGCCGCTGTAGTAGAGCGCCCGGTCACTGGGTGAACGCACGAACCACCGCATCAACACAATCTGCCCGATCAATAGTCCCGTGATGGCGGCGCCATGAAGCGGCGCTCCCCACCAAAAGACCATTGCGATCACTACCACTTGTGGAAGGGCCATTGTCCAGCAGGCCAGGTGGGCCGCCTTTGCGATGCCCAGCTGCACAGGCAGCGATCGGATGCCCATCTGGGTATCGCCGGCCACCGATTTAAAGTCGTTAAGCGTCATGATCCCGTGGGCGCCGAGCCCGTACATCAGGGCAAGCAGCATGGATTCAGGCGAGGGCATGACTCCTCCCATCATCACGGCCGAGCCGGTGATCCAGGCCAGGCTCTCGTAGCTGAGTCCGCAGGCGGCATTGCCCCACCAGCCGTTTTGTTTCAAGCGCAGTGGCGGCATGCTGTAGGCCCACGCCAGGGCCAGGGCCAACACCGTTGCCGCAAAGCCCCATTGGCCAAGTGCTGTTGCCACCAGCAGTGAGAGTCCGGTCCACGCGACGGCGATGACCAGGCCCCAGCGCCCCGGGATGCGCCCGCTGGGGATGGGGCGGTTGGGTTCATTGATGGCATCGACCTCTCGGTCGTACCAGTCGTTGACCGCCTGGCTGGTGGCGCACACCAGTGGGCCCGTCAGCAAAAGGCCCACGAGGATAATCGACCAATTGCTTGAAAGCTCAATACCGGAAGCAATTACGCCGCAAGTAAACGCCCACATTGGTGGGAACCAGGTGATGGGTTTTAGCAGCTCCGCAACCGCGAATGGGTCTGGGAGTACCCGGGGCGACACGGATTGACTCATAGACCCATTTTCTTATTGACAAATCTAACCGTCAACTAAAACTTACACTTACAATCGAGGCGTGAGAAGCCCCGTTTCTGTCCCCAGTAAGCCGCATGCGATCGTGATCGGAAGCGGTTTTGGAGGCCTTGCGGCTGCGGTCCGGCTCGGGGCCAAAGGGTATCGGGTCACGGTGCTCGAAAAGCTCGATGCACCCGGCGGCCGTGCCTACGTTCACCGGCGTGGGGGCCATGTCTTTGATGCCGGCCCCACCATTGTCACGGCGCCTTTTCTTCTGGAGGAGCTCTGGCAGCTCTGCGGCAAGCGGCTTGAAGACCACATCACGCTGGAACCGCTGAACCCGTTTTACCGCATCCGTTTCCACGACGGATCGTGGTTCGATTACTCGGGTGACCCGGCCGAGATGCGCAAGGAAGTGGCCCGATTCGCCCCAGACGACCTGCCCGGTTATGAGCAGTTTTTCCGGGAGGCAGAGAAGTGCTACCAGCTTGGCTTTGAGCGCATGGCCACGAAGGCCTTTGATTCGTTTGGCGATTTGTTATCGGTGCTTCCTGATTTTGCGCGGATGGGCGCCTGGTCCAGCATTCATTCGCTGGTGGCGCGGCATATTCGTAATCCAAAGCTTCGCATGGTCTTTAGTTTCCATCCGCTTTTGATCGGGGGCAATCCGTTTTCGGTCACGTGTGCCTACGCCCTGATCAACGCGTTGGAGCGCAAACATGGTGTGCACTGGGCCATGGGCGGAACCGGTGCCTTGATTTCTGGATTGGTAGATCTGATTCATGATCAGGGCAATGCGGTGCGCTGCGGAGCCGAGGTCAAAAAGATACTGGTGGAAGGCCAGACGGCCAAGGGAGTGATTCTGGCCAGCGGCGAGCGTGTGGATGCTCAGATTGTGGTCTGCAATGCGGATACGGCCTGGGCTTACAAAAATCTGGTGGCGCCGGAGCATCGCCGCCATTGGACCGATCGCAAGATCGAGCGGACCAAATCCTCTATGAGCCTGTTCGTGTGGTATTTCGGCACGCGTCGCCAGTACCACGATGTGCCACACCACATGATTCTGATGGGCCCCCGTTACAAAGAGCTGCTCTCTGACATTTTTAAGCGGCTTCACCTTGCCGATGATTTCAGCTTGTATCTGCATCGTCCGAGTGCCACGGATCCCTCGGTCGCGCCACCCGGCATGGATACGTTTTATGTGTTGGCGCCGGTACCCCATCTCGGAAGTGGGGTGGACTGGGCGCAGCAGGCAGAGCCTTACCGTCAGTCGATTGCGCATTACTTGAACGCAACCGTGTTGCCCGGTTTTCAAGAGCACATCACAGAGTCGTTCGTCACCACACCGATGGATTTTCAGAACCGATTGCTGTCGTACCGGGGAGCAGCATTCGGCCCGGAGCCGATCCTCATTCAAAGCGCATGGTTTCGCCCGCACAACCGCAGCGAAGACGTCCGCAATCTCTTCATGGTGGGCGCAAGCACCCACCCCGGCGCGGGTATTCCTGGCGTGATTGCATCGGCCAAGGCATTGGAGTCGGTGCTGCCTGACGCATCGATCTTTCAAGGCGTGCATGCTTAAAACATCTGACCAGATCTATGCCACTTGCGAGCGGCTGATGAAGGGTGGGTCGCACTCGTTTTTTGCGGCCTCACGCATTCTTCCTGCGCGGTTACGGTGTGCGGCAACGGCGGTGTATGCGTTTTGCCGTGTGGCTGATGATGCAGTCGATGAAATGCCACCTGGGGCGTCTATCCATGTCGTGATGGCGTATCTCTACGAGCGGCTTGAGGCCATCGGCCGAGGCGAGCCGTTTGGCATCGATGCCGATATCGCTTTTGCAGCGATTGCCCGCGAATACAATATTCCGATGGCCATTCCGATGGCATTGCTTCAGGGTTTTGAATGGGATGCCTCCGAGCGTCGCTACGAGACGATGGAGGCGCTCTATGACTACGCCGCTCGGGTAGCGGGCACGGTCGGTGCCATGATGACCCTGATCATGGGCGGCCGGTCCAGCAGTACTGTGGCGCGTGCATGCGAGTTAGGTGTTGCGATGCAGCTGACCAATATTGCACGCGATGTTGGAGAGGATGCGCGTCGTGGGCGAATCTACCTTCCTCTGCAATGGCTGCGTGAGGCTGGCGTGGATCCAGACGATTTTCTGCGCAGGCCCGAGCATTCAGATGCCTTGGCGTCGGTCATCAAGCGCGTGTTGCGCGCAGCCCATCTGCTGTACGTGCGCTCTGAGACCGGCATCGGCGCGCTTCCACGTGACTGCCGGGCAGCAATCATGGCTGCGCGACTGATTTATGCCGAGATCGGCAAAGAGATTGAGCGCAACGGATATGACGCGGTGAACTATCGCGCGGTGGTGTCACGGCCACGCAAGTGGGCGCTGGTGGCGCGGGCCGTCTCCACCTACCTTGTGGCACCGCAGAAGGACTATCTGCTCACGCCACTGCCGGCCATCCAATTTTTGGTGAGTGCGGCACCGGCCGGCGAGGCGGATGCGGTTCGGCCTGATGTCCTCTCACCCGTGATCGATATGGTGGAGCGGCTGCGTCATCGCGAGCGCGACAAACGCGGCGTTGCGTAGGCGGGCTCGCTGCACCGCAATACTTATCTGCGCTACCGCCCTGACCTGCTGCTCTATTCCGGTGCGAAGGGGCTTTAGGGTTATCCAATCTGGCGATTTCAGACTTTCTGACTAGAATCTCTTTCTCGTAAAGATTTCAAAAGAGGAGTACTTGTTTATGCAACTTAAAAAAGTGATGACTGGCGTTCTCGCCAGTGCGACCCTCGTGGCCACCACGGCATTTGCCTACCCCGAGCGGGAAATTAAGCTTGTGGTGCCCTTCACGGCTGGCGGCCCCACCGACGTTGTGGCCCGAACCATGGCCGATGCCATGCGCAAAACCCTCAATGTTCCTGTTGTGGTGGAGAACCTTGACGGTGCGGGTGGTACTCGCGGCCCCGGTGTCGTGGCCAAGGCCAAGCCCGATGGCTACACCGTGTTGGTGCATCACATTGGCATGAGTACCGCGCCTGCCTTGTATCGCAAGCTCCCCTATAACCCGCTGACCGATTTTGAACACATCGGCCTGATCAACGAAGTGCCCATGACGATCATTGCGCGCAAGGATTTTCCTGCGAGCAACATGAAAGAGTTTGTGGATGTGGTGAAGAAGGATTCAAAGAAATGGAACCTGGCCAATGCGGGCCTGGGTGCAGCATCCCATCTCTGCGGTATGTTGTTCCAGTCGGCGATTGGAACGGAACTCACTACCGTGCCTTACAAAGGCACGGGTCCGGCCATGACAGACCTCATGGGTGGTCAGGTGGATTTTATGTGCGACCAGACCACGAACACCACACCGCGTATTAAAGCAGGGGCAGTAAAAGCCTACGCCGTGACGACCAAGCAGCGCCTGAAGACGGAAGGCTTGTCTCAGCTGCCGACCGTTGCTGAATCGGGACTGCCGAACTTCGAGGTCACCGTATGGCATGGGCTGTACGCACCGAAGGGAACACCGAAGGCCGCCTTGGACAAATTGAATGCTGCTTTGAATACGGCGCTCAAGGATCCTGAGGTGATCAAGCGTTTTGATGGTCTTGGCACGGGACCCGTGACACCGGACAAGGCAACCCCGGCCTATCACGCCAAATGGCTGAAATCTCAGATTGATCTCTGGGGCCCGATCATCAAAAATGCGGGAGCATTTGCTGACTGATTGATTGCTCTGATGGCCGTAGGCGTGCGCGCCAACGGCAATTTGAAAAAGCCGCGACATGTCGCGGCTTTTTTCTTGGCGTGTGTGGCTGGCCTGCGGTTTGCGCACGAGGCCGTTGTGGATGGCTTAACGCAGTCGTGGCATTTTCCAGGGGAGCATCAACCGTGTAGATGTGCTGTCGAGCCGAGGAATATTCAACGTTTCGTGCATCGAAATCACGGTTTCGCCGAGCAATCCCGATTCCAGCACCGAGCGCACATAAAACGGGGTGTCCTCAAGCGTCTTGATGACGCGGGCCGGCGTGCCTGCATCGGTGCGAATCGATCGGCCCACCCGCCAGAACGCCTTGGGTAACGCTGTGCGATGGGGTGCTTCGAAATGCTCTACGGTCCGGTCCGGTTTAAATCTCAACGCCAACACATGATCGTTTCGGTATTTCTCGCGAATATCGTAGAGCACAGCCACGCTGCCGTCGGCGAGGTTTGCCCGGGACCAGTCCCATTCGGTGAACGATTTGATGATCGGTTCGGCCCCCTCATTGGAATCCAAGTACGCATGACCGGTCCATGTGAGGTCGGGCTGCTGCAGTTGCACCTCGACGCGGGCGGATGGCGCAATCGGGCCCCAATGATGAAGCGCCTTGCTGTCCAGTGGGGTCACAAAATAAAACAGCCGCTCAGGAAAAATTCTGACGGTGCCGAAGACTCGTTTGGGAATCGGCACGGACCATTCGTTGAGATCAATCTCGAGGTGATCACCTTTCCATTGCAGCTGACTCGGCCCCACACGAAAGTGTGTGCTGCTGCGTTCCATGCTCGCGCGGCTGCGTTCCGTCATCGTCCAGCGTCGAACGCCGCGCCCATAGAGTGCGACGTTGATGCAACAATGATTTTCGGGATCTGCTGATCTATTCTTTTGAAATGCCCAGTGGTAGTAGGGCGAGAACACGCTGCCCACAAATGCAATGATGGTCAGTCCATACTGCCCGTCGCTGCTTAACGCATCGACATACCACCAGAGATAACCACCCGGCGAGACGGCTTGGTCAAACCGAGGTGAGCCATCAGGGTTGCGGCCGCCAATCGGCCCGAGAGGGCGGCCATGGGAACGCCCGGCCCCGGATGAACCGATCCCCCCGCCAGCATCAGTCCGGGCAGGGGGGTTGTCGATCCCCATCGTGAGAAGGCGTGCATCCATCCGTGGGTCGCGTGGCCATACAGTGCTCCCCCCGTTGCTGGAAATCGCTGATGAAAATGCGTGGGGGTCGTGATGACCGTGTTGGTCTCGCAGTGATCGACCGTAAGACCGCAGCGCTGCATCAGTGAGAAACTTGCGTCGGTGCATTCGCGAATCTCCGAGGGGGTGAAAGAAGCCCGGTCACCCGTGGCCGGGGCATTGACCAACAATAGTAGCCGTTCGGGTCCGCCGGGTGGCAACGCCGTGTCGTCTCGGTCTTGGGCGCAGATGTAGACGGTGGGCTGACGTGGCAGTCTGCGATCGCGAAAGATGTCAGCAAACTCTTGGGCGTAGTTCTGATGGAAAAATAGATTGTGATAGATCAGCGGAAATCCATCCGTCTTCGCATGCATGGAAAGCGTAAGTGCAGAGAGGGAGCGCTTGGATAGGTCATCGTCCGGGGTGCCGAAGACAGACGCGTTCAGGAGTTCCCCGTCGGTGCGGCCACGACGAATGCCCACCGATTGCTGCCGAAGGGCGGCCACGTCGCCGTTGAAGATGACAGCGTCGGCCTTCAGTATCTCACCACGGCGTAGGGCAACGCCACTGACACGACCTTTGTCCACAAGGATGTCGCTCACGTCGCACTCGGTGCGTATCTCAGCGCCATGGCGTTGGGCGAGCGATGCAATAGCCTGCGCCAACGCTGTCATCCCGCCTTCAATCGTCCATACCCCCTGCATCTCAACATCAGCGATCAGCATGAGCGTGGCGGGCGCCTGCAGTGGTGACGACCCACAATAGGTGGCATAGCGCGAAAACAGCTGATGCAGTCGAGGATCCTTGAAGTGCCGTGTGAGTGATTGCCAGAGGTGCTGAAACAGGCCCAGCTGCCATAAGACCCGAAGGCCTCGGACCCCAAGGTCGTGGTTCATCGACATGAACGTCGGCCGCTCGGATCGGATGTATGCCGCTTCGAGTGTCCGATACGCTGTCTGGGCTAAATCACAAAATGCTTCGAATCGATCGGCCTCAGCGCTGCCCGAGAATTGTTCCACTTCGCGACGTGCCTGTTGCCGGTCGGCGTAGAGATCAAAGCGCTCGTTGGCGCTCCAGGCATGCCGAGCAAGCATCTGGGCCTGATGGCACGACAGGACATCGCTGAGACGTGTTCCTGCACGTTCAAATAAATCCTCAAAGACCCAACGCATCGTAAAGACGGTCGGTCCGGAGTCGATGCCAACACCATTGACATGGCGTTGATGCAGTTTGCCCCCGATCGTGTCACCACGTTCCAAGAGCACCACGTTTACGCCGGCTACGGCCAGCTCGCATGCGCTTACCAGTCCTGCGATGCCGCCGCCTACGACGATGACGCGCCGTTCGACGCTGCCAGCGGCCTTAGGCAAAAACGCGGCCCTTCCACAGGCCCTGAGGCTCAACCGGTGTAAACCGCACGAACATCGACTCAGAGAAGTGATGGCCGCCCAGGGAAGCCTGGATCGCGCGCATGTGGGCGCCGGTGCGCGCGTAGTGATTCATAGCGTCAACACTTTCCCAGATGCTAAACGTGGCCTGCCGAAAAATGGGTGCTTCGCCCAGGCCTACCGCCAAGAGGCAGCCTGCGGCATGGCCGAGTGATTCTTCGGCCGGTGGTGAGTTGCTCCAGAATTCGCGAGCTTTTGATAGCCGAATGGATGCGCGCGTGAGTGCAGCAATGGGGCCGTGGCTGGGTTCGGCCGCACTTACTTCGATCGTCTGACCTGCCCAGCTTCCTTTGCTGGAAAACGCGGCGAGCTTGGCAGTAAAAAAATCATTGGCGTGGTTGCGGTAGGCCTTGATCACACGCGACTGCTGCAGGAATTGGTCGGCATGGTCTTCGTGATCAAACACACAGAATAGGCCCTGGCGTGTGGCACTAGGGGCCAGACCAAATCCGCCGTCTTGCCCGCTGCCCAGGATTTTAAAAAACTGCAGCCCTGGGGTGCCCATCAGGGTGAACCGGCCGATGACAAAGCGAAGCCATCCCCACCACTTTGCGGTGGGTTTGAAATCCACCAGAACAATCACAGCAATCATGGGAGAAAAGTGTACTGCAAGGCAGGGGCCACCGGCTGCCGTGCGTGATCGATCGGCTTGCGCCGAATCAACGAATTATTTTTTGCTGCGGTCGGTGACTTCGCCAATGTTGTAGCGGCGAAGTTTTACATACAGGCTCTGCCGTGACAGCCCCAGCATTTCTGCTGCCGATGCCCGGTTGTCGCGGGTCAGCCGAAGCGCAGCTTCGATGCAGAGCTTTTCGATCAGGTCGGCAGTCTCGCTCACAATTTCTTGAAGTGGAACCCGGCCCACCAATTCAACCAGCTGATCGGCCGAGCGCGGAAGCTGCTGCAGCGATGGGCGCTCGCCGGCCATACGTTGGCCAACCTCGCGGATACTGAATCCAAGGCAGGGGATCGGACTGTGCCGTACCGACACGCCCGAAATCTCGACCTGGGTTTCGTTGCCATTAGCACCATGAAGCAGCGTTGCGAACAACCGTACGGCACCGCGCTGCTGAATGTTGGCAATGAGCACGTTGAGGTCGATATCGGCACGGCCGAGGTAGTCGCTGAGGTCTCGGCCCACCGCCTGCTCGGTCTTGGTGAGCTGTGCCATCTCGATAAACGCGTGGTTGCAGGTGAGTATTTTTCCGTTGGTGTCGGTCACCACAAATGCATCGGGCGAGCGCTCGAGTGCATCAAGCATGAGCGCACGACGCGGCGACATCGCGGCCGTGGCCTGCTCACCGGATGTGGCCACGAGCCGGACCAGAAACATCGTTCCGGTCTCCTGGCGAAACAGCGAAGCCGAGACAGTGATCTCCTGGCCGGGCTTGGTGCCTGGGATGGTGCGGGCATCAGGTTCTCCGCTCGAGCGCACCTGGTCAAGCAGGTCGTCCATAACACTGCGGTGGGATTCGGCGATGCAATCGGAAACCGATTTTCCAATGAGGCGTTTGACCTGAAGGTCTAAGACATGGGATGCCGCCGGATTCGCTTCAAGAATTTTCTGCGTGGCACTGTCAACAATCAATACAGCCTCAGACGCCAGTTCAAAAAGCAGCCGATAGCGGGTCTCCATATGCCGCATGCGCAGATAATCGCGCTCCATTGCCTGGTGGGCTTCCACCAGCCGCTGCTGGAGCGACGCCATGGAGCGCAGATCGCGGCCAAACCCAATCAACTCTCCCTTTTTGCCAACCTGCATCACGGAGCAGAGTAACGGCACATCGGGCCCTTGATCGGCCGGATAATTGATATGACGCCAGCGTGCGGTGGATTGGGATGAGGCCTCTGCGATGAGCTCATCGACTTTGATGCGGCTCTCGGTCGTGACGGTAGCTGCCCAGGGCTTGCCGACCCATTGGGAGGCCATGCTCAACGGCAGTTGGTCGTTGGTGATGCGTACCTCTTGAATGACTCCTGACGCATCCATTGCAAAGGCGAGATCGGCCGCTGTCGCGATCACATTCAGTGCCGCGGTCGTGTCGAGGCCTTTGGCGTTTAGGGTAGTCATGGGGCCGTCATTGAGTGTGTGGGTTTTCGCACGGTGGCCTCCATGATGCGATGGGCCTGTGCGACGGCATGCTCGGCATCGGTGGAAAACAGATCCGCGTGAATCGCATCTGTGAGCTCAGGCCGCTGGCACAACAGCGGCCCACCCACCATGATGCGCAGCGCGGGGTTTTTGGATTGACCGCGCATGTCCGAGATGAACTCATTGATGGGCGCAATGTGAGCCTCGGATCCAAGGGATACCCCGGCAATATCAAACGCTTCTTCGTGGACAGTCTGCAGAATCAGATCGCGATGGGCGGCGGGCTCTCCCCAGACTCTCCAGCCGGCTCGGCGGAAGAATTCGGCGACCATCAGTACACCGAGCGTGTGTTGGGATCCGGGAACAGGCATCAACATGATGGAGTGCGATTTTCCCTGAAAATGACGCTCATCCGATTGGAAGCTTGGACTAAGGTCATGCATAACCTGCTGCATGCGCCACAGTGCCACGGTGATCTGCGTGAAGTCGCAGTCGTCTTGAGCCCACATGTGGTCAAGCCGGCGGGCGGCGGGGCTGATGAGTTCAAGGTAGACGGTGTCAAGGGAAACGCCGCGATGGCGCACCGATTCAATAAAGTTACGGCATGCTGAGGCATCGCGATGCAATGCGATATTCGTGAAATCGAGCACCTCCGAGGGCTCAACCCGAGGGGCGTCCGACCCCACGCAACCAGGATGTTCCTCGTGACGGTAAGTGGCCATCAGGCGGGGAATGATTTCGGCCTCAAGCGTCCGAACCAGCCAGTCCATCGTCTTTCTCCGTATGACTATTAATGATAGTGAGCGTTAATTTACTTTTTGTCGGTGACGACGCCATGTGGCCAAATCGGAGGGCAAGGTACGGAGGGCGCTGCGGCCCCGCCCGACGGGTCTCATTTCCTTGTCAAAGACAGGCGTAGAGATACGCCCCATCCTTCCATTTGTCAAGGACAATTGATGTCAAATTAAGTTGACAGTCTGGGTTGCCAGTTCTAGAGTGGGTCTTAGGAAACAAGGCCAATCCCAGGACACCCACGTGACCCCGTCAAAACCTCTGTACACCCCCGAAGAACGCCGTCGGCGCGATGAGACGCCGTGGACGATCGTGCAGGGAATTTTGGCGCCGGTTCAGTTTGTAGTGTTCATCGTCAGCACCATTTTGGTGATCCGCTTCCTGATGACCGGTGAGGGCGAATCCGTGGCGACGGCCTCCGTCGTGTTTAAGACATTTCTGCTTTACACGATCATGGTCACGGGCTGCATCTGGGAAAAGGTCGTCTTTGGAAAGTATTTGTTTGCGGCCGCATTCTTCTGGGAAGACGTGTTCAGCATGTTGGTGCTGGCGTTGCACACCGCTTACCTATTGGCGCTGATGGGCAACTGGCTCTCCGTGGTGCAGCTGATGCTGCTGGCATTGGCCGCCTACTTGGCTTATGTCATCAATGCCACGCAATTTCTCCTCAAACTGCGCGCGGCGCGCCTTCAACAGCAGCGCGAGACACTATTGCGTGAGGCTACCGCATGAACAATGCCGTGAATTTCACACCGGTGACGGTGAACTTTCCGACACGCGGCGGCTGCACCGACACACCCGTGCTGCGCGAGCGCGGCCAGCGTGAGGTCTTTTGTGGGCTGACCGGGATCATCTGGCTGCATCGAAAAATTCAAGATGCATTTTTCTTGGTGGTAGGGTCGCGCACTTGCGCGCACCTGATCCAATCGGCCGCCGGAGTGATGATCTTTGCAGAGCCAAGATTTGCAACGGCCATCATTGATGACCGCGATCTGGCGGGACTTGCCGATGCCAACGATGAGTTGGATCGTGTCGTGGCCCGACTTCTCGAACGTCGACCCGATATACGCATGCTTTTTTTGGTGGGCTCTTGCCCATCCGAAGTCATCAAACTTGATCTTGGGCGCGCCGCACAGCGGCTTCATCACCGTTTTGCACCGAAGGTCTCGGTCTTGAATTACTCAGGAAGCGGCATTGAAACCACGTTCACACAGGGCGAAGACGCCTGCCTCGCCGCGCTGGTGCCGATGCTGCCTGAACAATCGGTGCAGGCCGCGCCGCAGCTCATGATTGTTGGTACCTTGGCCGACGTAGTGGAAGATCAGTTTCAACGTTTTTTCAGCGCGATGGGCATTGGTCCCGTGGTGAGCCTTCCCTCGCGTCGCTCGACCGAGTTGCCCAGTGTGGGTCCCACTACAAAATTCATTCTCGCCCAGCCGTTTCTCGGTGACACCGCCCGTGCCTTGGAGGCACGTGGTGCGCAGCGTATCGCCGCACCTTTTCCATTGGGGGTGGAAGGCACAACCTTATGGCTATCGGCCATCGCTGCCGAGTGGGGTGTGGATCAGTCCCACTTTGACGCCACGATTGCAGCCGCCCGTGATCGGGCGCAGATGGCAGTGGCCCGTTGCCGTGCAACCCTTGAAGGCAAGCGGATCTTTTTCTTTCCGGACTCACAGCTGGAAGTGCCGTTAGCCCGATTTTTATCCCGCGAGCTGGGCATGCAGACCACCGAGGTCGGTTCACCGTATTTGCACCGTCAGCATCTTGCCGAGGAATTGGCAATGTTGCCCGAGGGCACCGTACTCTCTGAAGGTCAAGATGTTGAGGCGCAACTGGAGCGTTGCCGGGCCGCATCGCCCGACATCATTGTCTGTGGACTTGGCCTGGCGAACCCGCTTGAACAAGAAGGGTTTACGACCAAATGGTCCATCGAGTTGGTCTTTTCTCCGATCCAGGGCTTTGATCAGGCAGCCGACCTTGCCGAGCTTTTCCAGCGGCCATTGCGACGACGTGCGTTGTTAGCAACAGGGCGTACCGCAGTGGAGCAGGCGCCAGGGGAGACGGCGCGATGAAGCTGACGCTCTGGACGTATGAGGGCCCTCCGCATGTGGGTGCCATGCGTGTGGCCACCGCCATGCGCGATGTCCATTATGTGCTGCATGCGCCGCAAGGTGATACCTATGCCGATCTGTTATTCACCATGATCGAACGGCTACCACGCCGTCCGCCCGTCACGTACACCACATTTCAGGCGCGTGATCTGGGCAAAGATACTGCCGAGTTGTTTAAGACGGCGTGCCACGACGCTGTGCATCGTTTTCAGCCGCAGGCCTTGATGGTGGGATCATCGTGCACGGCGGAGCTGATTCAAGACGATCCGGCGGGCCTTGCCCATGCGCTGGCCTTGCCCATTCCTGTGGTGCCCTTGGAGCTTCCTTCGTACCAGCGCAAAGAAAACTGGGGCGCTTCAGAGACGTTCTATCAGCTGGTGCGCACGATGTGCCAGGGCAAAACACGTGCACGCCGTGCTTCGGTAAGGCCCCGTTGCAATCTTCTTGGGCCGACGGCGTTGGGCTTTCGTCATCGTGACGATGTCACAGAGATCACGCGTCTTTTGGATCACATGGGCATCGATGTGTCGGTGGTGGCGCCGTTGAATGCATCACCGGCCGATTTGGCGGCATTGATGGATGCTGATTTCAACGTGGTGTTGTATCCCGAGACGGCCATGCAGGTGGCCACATGGCTCGAACGGCAATTTGGGATGAAGTACACCAAGGTGGTGCCGATCGGCCTGAATGCGACGCGCGAATTTATTTCTGAAGTTGCGGCACTGGCTGGCCTTGATGGCCCGGCTGTAGCTGAACGTGGCGCCCGCGCAGGATGGTACTCAAGGTCGGTAGATTCCACGTACCTCACCGGTAAGCGGGTCTATATCTTCGGTGATGCAACCCATGTGGTCGCTGCAGCGCGCGTTGCCACAGAGGAGATGGGCTTTACGGTGGTGGGGCTGGGTACCTACAGTCGAGAGTTTGCGCGAGAAGTGCGCGAAGCCGCCAAGCTCTACAACGTTGAGGCCCTGATCACCGACGACTATCTTGATGTCGAGCAACAAGTGGCCGACCTGCATCCCGAGCTGGTGCTTGGAACACAGATGGAACGTCACATTGCAAAGCGGCTGGCCATACCTTGTGCAGTTATTTCTGCACCGGTGCATGTGCAAGATTTTCCTGCCCGTTATTCACCCCAGATGGGGTTTGAAGGGGCAAACGTGTTGTTCGATACGTGGATCCATCCATTGATGATGGGGCTCGAGGAGCATCTGATTCACATGTTCCGAGAAGACTTTGAATTTCACGATGGTGCGGCTCCGTCGCATCTCGGCCATGGAGGCCATCGGGATTCAGGAGTTCCATCGGCCGATGCCGCTGATCACGGTGATGCCGATGTGGCGGTCTTGGCCGAGCGGGTGACCCAGGCGGCCAGTGCGGCTGCAATGGCCACTGCCGCGACGGCAGATGCGGGCCGTGACAGTGCGCCCGCCGTCTGGACAGACGACGCACAAAAAGAGTTAAACAAAATTCCGTTCTTTGTCCGCGGAAAAGCCCGGCGGAATACGGAGCGTTATGCGCACGAGCGCGGTATTTCCCCGATTACGGTCGAGACACTCTACGATGCCAAAGCCCACTTCAGCCGATAGCCGCGTGAGTGGTGCGGCCGCCTCGGGCGCATCGACTGCGATGCGGGTCACGATCGTGACCATGGACACGCATCTGGCCACGGCCACCGGCCGTGCCCGAGCACGATTGATGAAACAGCTGCCTGGGCTTTCACTGACCATGCATGCCGCATCGGAGTGGGCCAACGACGAAAAGCTGCTCCATGACTGCGTGGCTGATATTGAGCAGGCCGACATTGTGGTGGTCACCATGCTCTTTATGGAGGACCACTTTCTTCCAATCCTGCCCGCTTTGGAGGCACGCCGTGAGCGGTGTGATGCCATGGTCTGTGCCATGTCTGCGGCAGAGGTTGTTCGCCTTACTCGGCTCGGCAAATTTGATATGAGCAAGCCGGCATCGGGGTTGACCGCATTGCTCAAACGTTTGCGGGGTAACAAAGACAAAACAAGCACCGGCGGCGCAGCGCAGATGAAGATGCTGCGACGTGTTCCCAAGCTGTTGCGCTTTATTCCGGGTACGGCACAGGATGTGCGATCCTATTTCTTGTCGCTGCAATATTGGCTAGGCGGATCAGAAGAAAACATGTTCAACATGATTCGATTTCTGATCAATAAATACGCCAGCGGTCCGCGTGCAGCACTTCGCGGGCTGGATGACCCACCGCTGCCGGTGGAGTACCCCGATCTTGGGGTCTATCACCCGCGGCTGAAGTCGCGCATGTCGGATAACGTTGCTGCGTTGCCGCTCGTCGTGCCGTCATCCAAGGCCAAGGGTAGGGTCGGCCTGCTTCTGCTGCGTTCGTATCTCTTGTCGGGTAACTCTGGCCATTACGATGGTGTGATCACTGCGCTTGAGGCTCAAGGCCTGCAGGTGGTGCCGGCGTTTGCCGCAGGCCTTGATGCACGGCCTGCTGTCGAGTCATTCTTTATGCACAACGGGCAGGCCACGGTCGATGCTGTGGTCTCGCTGTCGGGATTCTCATTGGTGGGCGGCCCCGCGTACAACGATGCGCGTGCCGCAGAGCAGATGTTGGCCCAGCTCGACGTGCCCTATATTGCGGCACATCCGGTTGAGTTCCAGTCGCTTGATCAGTGGGGAGAGTCCGAGCGTGGCCTCTTGCCCGTGGAGAGCACCATCATGGTTGCCATTCCTGAGCTCGATGGCGCCACAACACCGATGGTCTTTGGGGGCCGTGCCGGCCAGCCAGGAAGCCAATGCAGCGGGTGTCATGAGCACTGCGCGTTTACACAGGCCCATAACACGCAAGACATGCACACGTGCAGCGAGCGTGCCCACATGCTGGCCTCGCGCGTCGCCAAGATGGTCGCATTGCGCAAGAGTCAGCGTGCTGAGCGACGCATTGCATTGGTGATTTTTAACTTTCCGCCCAATGCCGGCAATACGGGGACCGCCGCCTACCTGTCGGTGTTTGAGTCGTTATTGAATGTCATGCGTGCCATGCGTGAGCGTGGTTACACGGTCGAAATTCCTGCCAGCGTCGAGGCCCTTCGTGATGCGGTCATTCTGGGAAATAAAGATCAATACGGCGCCGACGCAAACGTCCACACCACGATCGATGTCGATGACCATGTACGGCGTGAGCGTTGGCTCAACGACATCGAGCAGGCGTGGGGCCCTGCACCTGGTAAGCATCTCACCAATGGCCGATCCATGTTTGTGCTTGGAAAGCAATTCGGCAACCTCTTGGTCACCATTCAGCCCAGCATGGGTTACGAGGGCGATCCAATGCGGCTACTGTTTGAGCAGGGCTTTGCTCCGACCCATGCATTTTCTGCCAATTACCGTTACCTGCGTGAAGACTTCGCTGCCCATGCGGTGCTGCATTTCGGCACCCATGGTGCCCTGGAGTTCATGCCGGGCAAGCAGTCGGGCCTGTCGGGTGCCTGTTGGCCGGACCGGCTGATTTCCGATCTGCCTAATTTTTACCTTTACGCATCCAACAACCCGTCGGAGGGTGCGATCGCAAAGCGTCGCGCAGGTGCCACGCTGATCAGTTACCTTACGCCGCCGGTAGCGCAGGCAGGTCTTTACCGCGGGCTTCAGGACTTGAAGTCCTCGATCGATCGGTGGCGAATGCTTGAGCCCGACGCCCTTGACCGCGCCGAGACTGCAGCCCTTATCCAGGCCCAGGCGGCTGAGCTTGATCTTGCGCCCGCCGAGCCCCTCTGGTCAGTTGCATCGGGGCCAACAGATGAGCAGCGCGTGGACCGTCGCAGCGAGGCTGACCGTGCGATTCAAAAACTCTACGATGATGTGATTGAGCTTGAGTACACGCTCATACCGCATGGCCTGCACGTGGTTGGCGGCATGATGGACGAAGAGCAGCGCACCGATATGCTTATGTCGATTGCCGAGGCCTCGAAAGGCATCGTGCTTGATCGGAAGTCGGTCGGTGGATTGGTCCGTGGGGATACGCCGGAAGAGGCTGCCGCACGCAATTTCGCGCAGCCGGACAATCTCGTAGCCATCATGCAAGAACTCCAGCAGGCCGATCGTATGCTGATGGAAGAGACTGAGATTGAGGGCATCCTAAAGGCGCTCGATGGACAGTTCATTCGGCCTGCACCTGGCGGGGATCTGCTGCGTACACCCGAGGTGCTGCCCACAGGCCGCAATCTGCACGGGTTTGACCCCTTCAAAATTCCAAGTGCCTTTGCCGTTCGCGACGGTGCTCGGCAGGCCCAAAAATTAATCGACCGCTATGTAGCCGATGGCCATGCACTGCCGGAGTCGGTGGCGATGGTGCTCTGGGGCACCGACAATCTGAAGACCGAGGGCAGTCCGATCGCCCAGGCCTTGTACCTCATGGGCGCCGAGCCTCGGTTTGACAGCTACGGCCGTGTGGCCGGAGCCCAGCTGCTGCCGCTGTCTCAGGTAGGGCGTCCACGCATTGATGTGGTGATCACGCTGTCAGGCATCTTCCGAGATCTCATGCCGTTGCAAATCAAAATGTTGGCCGAGGCCGCGTACCTCTGTGCATCGGCCGACGAGCCTGCAGATCAGAACTTTGTCCGCAAACACGCCTTGGCGTATCAGCAAGAGCATCAGTGCTCACTGGAGGAAGCGGCACTACGGGTGTACGGCAATGCCGAGGGCGCCTACGGTGCCAACGTCAACAACCTGATCGAAAACAGCCGATGGGATGAGGAAGACGAGCTGGCCGAGACCTACTCACGCCGAAAAGGTTTTGCATACGGCCGAAGTGGTCGGCCCATGAAGCAGCCTGCTTTGCTTCAGAGTGTATTGAAAAATGTTCAGCTCACCTATCAAAACCTCGATTCGGTAGAACTCGGTGTGACCACGGTCGACAACTACTTCGACACCTTAGGTGGCATCACCGGCGCAGTGAAACGTGCGAAAGGCGGCGTCGCACCCCCGGTCTACATCGGCGACCAGACCAAAGGTGATGGCACTGTGCGTACGCTGTCGGAGCAGGTTGCCCTGGAAACGCGTACACGCATGCTCAATCCGAAATGGTACGAGGGCATGCTCAAGCACGGCTACGAAGGCGTGCGGCAGATCGAAGTTCACATCACCAACACCATGGGCTGGTCGGCGACGACCGGTCAGGTGCAGCCCTGGGTCTATCAACAGCTGACCCAGACCTTCATGCTGGACCCAGAAATGCGGGACCGCTTGGCCAAACTCAATCCCACCGCATCGGCCAAAGTGGCCAATCGGTTGCTGGAGGCCTCCGAGCGTCAATTCTGGAATCCCGATGAAAAAACACTGGCCGCATTGCGTCAGGCCGGAGAAGAACTAGAAGACCGCCTTGAAGGCGTCTATGAGGGAGCATCATCATGAACGTAGCAACCGTGCCGTTTTCCGAGATCAAGCGTTCGGGGGGCCGACCCGATGGCGAGGGCAGTGTCCAGGTCCAGCTCGATCCCACGATGAAAATTGGCAATGCCAAGGTCTTTGCCGTGTATGGCAAGGGCGGCATCGGCAAAAGCACAACGTCATCGAACCTTTCGGTGGCGTTTTCCAAACTGGGCAAGCGTGTGCTGCAGATCGGCTGCGACCCGAAGCACGATTCGACATTCACATTGACCAAAAAACTCATGCCTACGGTCATTGATGTATTGGAGACCGTCGACTTTCACACCGAAGAGCTTCGCATCGAAGATTTTGTGTTCGAAGGCTACAACGGTGTGATGTGCGTTGAAGCCGGCGGTCCGCCCGCCGGTACCGGCTGCGGCGGTTACGTGGTGGGCCAAACAGTGAAACTGTTGAAGGAACATCATCTGCTCGATGACACCGATGTTGTGATTTTCGATGTATTGGGCGATGTGGTGTGTGGCGGATTCGCAGCGCCCCTGCAGCATGCCGAGCGTGCCTTGATCGTGACGGCCAACGACTTTGATTCGATCTTTGCGATGAACCGAATCGTGCAGGCCATTGGTGCCAAGTCGAAGAATTATCGGGTGCGCTTGGGCGGCGTGATTGCCAACCGCAGCGCGGCCACAGATCAGATCGACAAATTTAACGAGCAAATTGGCCTAAAAACGATGGCCCATTTCCCAGACCTTGATGTGATTCGCCGCAGTCGACTCAAAAAATCAACCCTGTTTGAGATGGAAGAGTCCCCCGAGTTGCTTCGGGTGCAAGAGGAATACCTTCGTCTGGCCGATAAGCTCTGGATGGGTGTCGACCCCTTGAATGCCGAGCCCATGAAAGACCGCGATATTTTTGATTTGCTGGGGTTTGATTGAGCCGACGCATCGGGCTTAAGGACCATCACGCCATGAACTCATCGACCCCGACGACCTATCTGAAGCAGCGCGATCGCATCGAGCATTATTTTGATCGTACCGCCGCAGACACCTGGGCCCGCCTGACGTCCACGGCTCCGGTGAGTGGTGTCCGCGCGACTGTGCGGGCCGGACGGGATCGTATGCGTTCCACGCTGTTGTCATGGCTTCCGGAAGACCTGCGCGGTCAGCGCCTGCTTGATGCGGGCTGCGGCACCGGTGCGCTGGCCATCGAGGCTGCACGGCGCGGGGCCCATGTGGTGGCCATTGATCTCTCGCCAACCTTGGTCAATCTTGCCCGCACACGAACACCCGATGATCTTGGCCATGGCCAGATCGAATTTTTGTCGGGCGATATGTTTGATCCCGCGCTTGGTGAGTTTGATGTTGTCGTGGGCATGGATTCGCTCATCCACTACCGGCCCGTGGATATGGTGGGCATTTTGTCGGGCTTCGCTGCTCGCACGCGTCATGCGATCTTGTTTACATTTCCGCCCAAAAATCTGGCCTTGTCCGCCATGATCACGGTAGGAAAACTCTTTCCCCGCAAGGATCGGGCACCGTTCATTCAGCCGGTGTCGTACCAGTCTCTGACCGCCCGCATTACCGATGCCGCAGCGTTATCGGAATTTGCGCTTGGCCGCACGGAAAAAATTTCCAGCGGGTTTTATACCTCTCAGGCCTTGCAGCTGATCAGGCGGAAATCATGACCACGACCACCAAGCGATCCTGGCGCAAGTGGACCCGGGTCAGCCCGCGTTTTCTGCCCTTTGCAGATGTGGCAACCCATGAGCTGCCGTTGTGGCGTCTTTTTCAGCTGTCGCTGTTCCAGGTGTCGGTGGGCATGTGCACAGCACTGCTGATCGGCACATTGAATCGCGTCATGATTGTCGAGCTGGGCGTTGGGGCCTGGCTTGTCGCGATCATGGTGGCCCTGCCATTGGTTTTCGCGCCATTTCGTGCGCTGCTGGGCTTTAAATCCGATACCCACCGATCGGTGCTTGGCTGGCGACGTGTTCCTTATATCTGGCTTGGCACGCTGTTTCAGTTCAGCGGCTTGTCCATCATGCCGTTTGCATTGATTGTTCTTTCAGGCGACAGCAACTGGCCGGCGTGGATCGCCGTGCTGGCAACAGGGCTTGCATTCCTGTTGGTCGGCATGGGGCTGCAAACCACGCAGACGGCCGGCCTGGCGCTAGCGACTGATATTGCTCCCACGGAGGCGCGTCCGCGTGTCGTCGCCATGATGTATGCCATGTTTTTGGTGGGCATGGTGGCCAGCGGCCTTATTTTTGCGGTCTTATTAAGCGACTTTACTCAGGTCACGCTGATTAAAGTGATTCAAGGTGCAGCAGGTGTCAGTGCTGTGTTAAATATCGTGGCGTTGTGGAAACAGGAGGCACGTGATCCCTCGCGCACGTCGGCGGCAATTGCACGGCCAAGTTTTCAGCAGACATGGAAGACATTCTCGGGCCAGCCCCACACCCTGCGTTACCTTTTAGCCCTTGGGCTTGGTACGTCTGCATTTTCGATGCAAGACATCATTTTGGAGCCCTATGGCGGTGAGGTGTTGGGCCTGTCGGTGTCGGCCACCACCGTTCTGACCGCCATGATGGCATCGGGCTCGTTGGTTGCCTTTGCGATGGCCGCCCGGTGGCTCAGCCGGGGCATGAATCCCTATCGCCTGTCTGCCCTCGGCGCAATCGCAGGGCTGGTGGCATTTTCGTGCGTCATTTTCTCTGAGCCGTTTCAAGAACCCCATCTGTTTCGACTGGGTACGGTCTTGATCGGATTTGGTGCGGGACTTTTTTCAGTGGGTACGCTCACAGCCGCCATGAATCTTGAGGCCAACGATGGGCTTGCGCATTTCGGCGCGCGGGGTCTGGTGATTGGCGCCTGGGGTGCTGTGGTGGCCACAGCGACGGGCGTCTCCATGGCGTTGGGCGGTGCGCTGCGCGATCTGGTCTCGAGCCTTGCCGTGAAAGGTGAGATCGGTAGCGCCTTAATTCATCCGGCCACCGGTTACAGCTTTGTGTACCACCTTGAGTTGTATTTGTTGTTAGTCACGCTGATTGCAATTGGCCCATTGGTGCGCGCATCGTCGCGTTCGGTGTCCTCGGGCGATGCATCGGTTTCAAAGTTTGGTCTGGCGGAATTCCCAAGCTGACCAAATCATTTAAGGAGAACGACCATGGGAACTGGAGCAATCACACAATACATCGATGTCGCACAGATTGTGTTGTATCTATTTTGGATTTTCTTTTTCTGGCTCGTGGTCTGGCTGGTGGCAGAGGGCAAGCGTGAGGGCTATCCCCTCGAAAGCGATCGCCGCGACTATGTGGATATCCAGGGCTGGCCTGCTATTCCCAAGCCAAAGCAATACAAATTGGCAGACGGCTCCGTGATGGAAGCACCCCACAATCGCGACAAAGACGCTCCGGCACTTGCCGCACGACGCACTGGAAACTTTCCGGGCTCACCGATCGAGCCCACGGGCGACCCGATCGGCGCGGGCCTTGGGCCCGGCGCCTGGACAGCTCGGGCAGATCATCCAGACCACATGATGGACGGGTCTGTAAAGATTCGCCCTCTGCGCCTTCAGGCCGACTACAGTGTGTCGTTGAACGATGTCGATCCGCGCGAGTTGCCGGTCATTGGCGCTGACAACCAAGTGGGCGGCACGGTCAAAGACCTCTGGGTGGATCGGGCAGAAATGCTGTTTCGTTACCTTGAGCTCGAGATCGCCGGCGGCAAGCGTGTGCTCTTGCCGATCCCGTTTGCACGCATCACCAAAAAGCATGTCAAGGTCGAAGCCATTTTGGGCAGCCAGTTTGCCGGTGCCCCGGCAACCAAGCATCCTGACCAGGTGACACTGCTGGAAGAGGATCAGATCTCGGGCTACTACGGCAGTGGTCTGCTCTACGCGACACCCCACCGTCAGGAACCCTTGGTATGAGCCAGGAACTGAGTCATTCTCACGGCTATCCGCACGAGCATGAGCGGGAGCCGCAGTACGGCCTTCCTGAGCGATTGCCCCAAGATGAGGTGATGCTCTGGCAGGGCTCACCGGTATGGACATCGCTCGCCCGTCATGCTCTGCATGTCTATAAGCTTGCGGCCTACTTTGCAGTGATCATCGCAATCCGTGTGCTCACTATCCTGACCGATGGGGGCTCTGTTGAGCGGGCGACAGCAGCGGCCGTCTGGCTGTTGATCTTGTCGTCGGTGGCGTTGCTGATTTTGACGGGCATCGCCTATCTGTCGGCCCGCACCACGGTCTACACCATCACCACCAAGCGCGTGGTGATGCGTGTGGGTATTGTGCTGTCGACCACCTTTAACTTGCCATTCAACTGCATTGCGTCTGCCGGCCTACGCCGTCAATCGGGTAACACAGGCGATATTCCCTTGGCGTTGATGGGTGGCGATCGCATCGCCTATCTTCATCTCTGGCCTCATGTGCGTCGTTGGCGTTTTGCGAAGCCAGAGCCGATGTTGCGCGGTGTGCGTAACCCGGAGCATGTTGCGGAAGTGCTGACCAAGGCCTGGGCGAACCGGGTCGGAGAGGCAGCGGTGGTCAATCGCACGCCCTCAGGTGCTGCGGCCCTTCAGTCGGATTCTCCCGCGGCTGGTGTTGATACCGCGTCACGCGACATGCGCACGGCATAGCCCTATATAACCACGATGAACGTCCAGAACAACTCTCTGTCCCCACCTTCGGCTGAACCCATGATGCGCCGATGGGCCATGCCGCTGTTGGTGGTTGCAGCACTCGCCACCCTGATGGTGTCGATTGCCTCGTTTCGGGCGACAGGGGTCTCCATTCGTGAACCGGAGTCTGCCGCTGCAATGGTGCGCGAGTTGAGGTTTGAAGACCGCAACGACGGCAGCATTGCGGTGATCGATCATCGGACCGGGAGAGTCATTGGATCGATCGTGGGTGAGTCGGGATTCGCGCGCGGTACGCTGCGTGGCTTTGCGCGCGATCGGCGGGCGCGATCGGTGGGTGCCGAGCATCCGTTGCAGCTGATTGGCCGTGTGGACGGCAGGCTTACGTTGTTTGATCCGATGACCGAGCGGGTCGTGGACTTGGAGTCCTTCGGTGCCACGAATGCAGCGGTGTTTGGCCGCCTGTTAAACCAACACTAGACCGAGGAACGCATGAATTCCAAAACCCCATGCACCGTTGAGATCGCCCACACTTGGCACGATTTCTATGCCCACGTGGAACTCCATGACAACACCGTGGGCCCTGGCGATCAGGTGATTGTGCACAACGCACCCACCGAAATCGATTATGGGCAGCACATCCGAGTGGAGCGCGAGGCCACGATTTCACGTGCGTCATGGCTTTCTCGATTCTGGACAAAATTCATTGCACGTTTTGAGCTCACCACACTCTATGAGGTGAGTTTTTCAACAACACGTTTTTCAAAATCCCGGCGCTATCCCAGGCCGGCAATGCCGGCCCGTGCACGGGCCAATGATTAAGAGGGGGGATGTATGAACACACTTGCACAGGCTATGCCAAAGGCGATTAGCACCAACGAGGCCACGGAGCGGGCGCTGGAAAGCACGATCCTAAATCCTCGGTTCTACACCACCGACTTTGAGGCAATTGATCGGATCAACATTGAACACATCCGCCCCCAGTGGGATGCCCTGATGGCCGAGTTTGCGGCGGATAAAAACAAAGACCATTTTCAGCGGCCACCCGAGACGATGCAGCAGGATTATTCCAACATCCCAGATGGTTTGTACCAGGAATTCGTTGACTTTTTGATCAGTTCTGTCACGTCAGAATTTTCGGGTTGTGTGCTTTATGCCGAGATCAAGCGCCGGATTAAAAACGATGACATGCGCGATCTGTTTGGGTATATGGCCCGCGATGAGAGCCGTCATGCGGGATTCATCAATCAGTGGCTGAAAGATTTCGGCATCGGAGTAGACCTCGGTTTTCTGGCCAAGGCCAAGAAGTACACCTATTTTCGGCCGAAGTTCATTTATTACGCGACCTACTTGTCGGAGAAGATCGGCTATGCGCGGTACATCACCATTTACCGCCAGATCGAGAAGCATCCCGAATTGAAGTTTCACCCTATTTTTGGCTGGTTCAAGGAATGGTGCAACGATGAGTTTCGTCACGGCGAGGCATTTGCCATGCTGATGCGTGCCGACCCCAAGCTGCTCTCCGGGGTAAATCTGCTGTGGATTCGATTTTTTCAGTTGGCGGTCTACGCAACCATGTTTGTCCGAGATCATGCCCGTCCGGAATTTCATCGGGCAGTGGGTATGCACCCGACCGACTATGATTTTCAGGTGTTTCGTACGACCACTGAGATCTCCAAGCAGGTCTTTCCGGTCACCCTGGACTTGGATGACCCGAGAATGTTGGCGGGTTTTGAGAAGCTCACCGTGATCGCCGATCAAGTCGCTGCCGCACGCGAACGTGGCGGCATTGCAGGAAAATTGGCGCAGGCATGGCACGGCCTTCGGGCTGCTGCAGTGTTTGGCCGCCTCTACATTCTGCCTGTCAAACGCCACACGCTGCCGGCTGATGTACGTCTGGCCCCGACCTGGTGAACAGCGTTTTTCTCGCCATTCTTTACACGGTGTTTGTCTGGTGGTTTAGCACCGGCATCATCTTGTATCTGAATGGACTGCCTCGACAGTCATTCAAGTGGACCATGTCGGGCGCAACGGTGATTCTGGTGGCGGCGCTCTACGCTTTGCAACTCACCAGCCATGTCCCCGAGGTCTGGGCGGCTTACTGTGCATTTACATGTGCGGTGTTGGTCTGGGCCTGGCAAGAGATCGGATTTTTGCTGGGGTTTGTCACCGGAACCCGTAAGACCGACTGCCCTAACGATGCGCACGGCTGGCGAAAATTCGGACTGGCTGCAGAGACCATTCTTTATCACGAGCTTGCCCTGATCGTGTTGGGCGCGATGGTCTGGCTGATGACCAAAGACGGTGTCAATGCCATCGGATTCTGGACATACCTCGTACTGTGGGCCATGCGTCAGAGCGCCAAATTAAATGTTTATTTTGGTGTTCGAAATCTGAATGAGGAATTTCTTCCTCATCACCTGAAATACCTTCAAACGTATTTTCGACGTCGCCCCATGAACGCGTTTCTGCCTGTGTCGGTACTGGTGTCGTTGGTGGTGGTCGTGCCGATTTGGCAGTCGGCAGTGATCGCCCCCACGGGCGGTTTTGAGGCGATCGGCATGGCGTTGGTGGCCACGTTGCTTAGCCTTGCTATTTTGGAACACCTCTTTTTGGTGATCCCACTTCCTTTCGAGGCGCTCTGGCGTTGGGGCCTACGCTCGCGGGCATAGGGCGCTAGCAGGAATACAGCGTTCCCGCCTGCGGCAGCACGATATGCTCCCAGCCCAGCTCCGTGGCAAGGGCATCCGATAGCGTTGCCGATGCCGCTTGCTCACCGTGCGTGATGAAGATTTTTTTGGGTGGTTTTTCGAATCCTTGGCACCACCAGAGCAGATCCGCCTGGTCGCCGTGGGCAGAGAGTCCTCCCAGCGTATGGACCGACGCCTTGACGGGCACCTCTTTGCCCAGCAGCCGTAATGTTTTGGTGCCATCAACCAGCGCTCGGCCACGTGTACCGGCCGCCTGGAACCCCGTGATCACCACGGCGCTCTGTGGGCGAGGTAGATTCCAATACAAGTGATGCACGATGCGTCCAGCCTCGCACATGCCGCTGGCTGACAGGATGACGGCACCGCCTTTGATCTGATTTAACGCCTTTGAGTCGTTGACGTCCGCCGTGAAACGAATGTGAGCAGATTGCGGGTGGGCCTGCAGCCAAGCAAAAAGGTTCTGGGCGTCACGATCCAGACTGTTCAGGTGGTGTTGTGTAATTCGCGAGGCGGCTGCAGCCATGGGCGAGTCCACAAAAATAGATAAGAACGGCAGCCGTTTCCTGCGAATCAGGTCCACCAGCATCGCAATCACTTCTTGTGTTCGGCCCACTGCGAAGGCCGGCATGATGACGTTACCCCCTTGGGCTAACGTGGCCGAGACAACCTCCACCAACTCATCCTCGGTGTCGGAAAGCGACCGATGCAGTCGATCACCATAGGTTGACTCCATAATCAAGATGTCGGTGTGTTCGATGCGGAAGGGATCATTCATGATCGGCCGATGGCGTGTGCCGAGGTCCCCTGACGCCACAAGACGCTTGGTCTTTGGCTGCCCCGATGCATCAGGCTCGGTGATATCAAGAATCACTGAGGCCGCGCCAAGAATATGGCCGGCATCCACAAATCGAAGGCGCACATGGGGCGCAATCTCGAGTTCAGTGGTGTAGTTCAGAGGCCGGCACTGCGAAATGCACTGGGTAACATCAGCGATGCTATAGAGCGGCTGAGGAAGGTCGCCACGCCATTTGCCTGCGGCCTTGCGTTTTTCCGCGCGCTGCAATTCGCCGAGTTGTATGTGTGCGCTGTCGGCAAGCAGCACATCAAGAAGATCGAGTGTGGCCGGGGTGCAGTAGATGGGGCCACGGAATCCTTGGGCGCAGAGTCGGGGTAACAATCCGCTGTGATCAATATGTGCATGGGTCAGCACAACGCATTGCAACTCCTGAGGCGTAAACCCAAAGCCTGCAAGGTTTTTCTCGTCTGCGTCGCGACTACCCTGAAACATGCCGCAGTCAATCAGAAACGGGCGGGCATTCTGGCCCTGGGGCCCCGTCTGTGTGGTGACCACGATGCGTGATCCGGTGACCTCACCGGCCGCACCCTCAAATCGGATATGCATTCGGCAATGATCGCATGCACGGCCCCACGCAGTCCCCCCGCGCTACCGAGGCCGATGGCCGGGCTATCCGAGGTGCATCTTTTCAGGCGGCCGGTTTGCCCACGGACAGAACCACCGCTTCGCCCTCGAGTACACGCTTGCCGTCCACCGTGCAGACGGTCTCGAGCCGAACACGATTTTTTTCTTTGATGATTTCCGTCACGGTCACGGTGGCTGTGATGGTTTCACCCGGGTGGACCGGTGCGAGAAACTTCATCGATTGGCTCAGAAAAATGGTGCCCGGACCGGGCAGGCGGTTGGCCAGCACCGACGAAATCAGGCTGCCGGTCAACATGCCGTGCACGATGCGTGTGCCAAAGCGTGTGGTTTTGGCATATTCCTCGTCGAGGTGGATTGCATTGGTGTCCATGGACACGGCCGAGAAGAGAATAATGTCGGTCTCGGTGATGGTTTTGGATTGCTGGGCGGTCTGGCCAACAAACAACTCATCGGTGTAAAACGCGGGGCGAAGCGTGGTCATAATGGACTCCCTGAGAAAACCTTGCCGTTATAGTGGTGGGGGTCGTGGGCATTCTTTGGGATTCGGACGTACCCTTTACGACCTAAGGCATTGTACTTTTGCGCAGCAACATCTAGGGCATCTGGCCGCCCGGAATGCTGGAAACTGTCAATAAAAGGCAAATTTTCATACTGTGAAAGAAACCGTTGAACGCTTTTTAGTCAGTCAGATCGGTGTGGAGTTGCCGGCATGGGCCAAGGCCCTGGTGGCATTGACCAATGTCATTCTGATCCTCTTGCTTGCTTGGCTTCTGGTTCGACTCTCGGCACGACTGCTGCGGGCCTTGAACGCGCAGATGGCCCGAACCCAATCCAACGAAGAGGAGCGCAAACGCATCGAGACCCTGATGCGGGTTGCGCGGTATATCGCCACCGTGGTCATCGCGGCGGTCACGATCATGTTGGTGTTGTCCGAGATCGGTATTTCGATTGCCCCTATTCTGGCCACTGCGGGCGTAGCCGGTTTGGCCGTGGGTTTTGGTGCCCAGAGTCTGGTGAAAGATTACTTCACAGGATTTGTAATGCTGCTCGAGAACCAGATTCGTGTGGGCGATAGCGTGGAAGTTGGCGGGAAGACCGGTGTGGTGGAGGAGGTGACGCTGCGTTACGTGCGTCTGCGCGACCTGGAGGGTGCCGTGCACTATGTGCCGAATGGAATTATTGCAACGGTCACCAATCGCAGCCGTGAATATGGTTTCGCGCTCATTGATGTGGGTGTGGCTTACCAAGAGAATCTTGACCGCGTGCAAGACGTCATTCGCGAGATCAGCACCCAGCTGCGACAAGATCCCGAATTTGGTCCCAAGGTGCTCGATACGGTCGAACTGATGGGCGTAGAGCAGCTGGCAGACTCTGCCGTACTGTTACGTTGCCGCTTTAAAGTTCAGCCTTCAGAGCAGGGTCCGGTGCGCCGCGAGTTTCAGCGTCGATTAAAAAATGAATTTGATGCGCGGGGCATTGAGATTCCATTTCCCAGTCGCACGGTGTACAGCCGTCAGGCATAGACCATCCCGGCTCGGCGATCGTGGATCAACCGAGCCACGACAGCAGAGTGATCAAAAGCGTGCCGGTCACGATGGCCGGTACGAAGCCATCTTTCTTCAACAAAACAATAGCCAATGCGGTGCCCGTTGCGAGGAGTCGATACGACAGGGGCACCTGGGCCAAGACCCCGATGGGCAGCACGATGATACGCACGACCAGTGCGGCCACCATCGCGTAGGTGACACAGGATACCCATCGAAACATGGGTGAACCCTCGTTGAGTTTGCCAGACAGCAGCACGCCGAGTGCCCGCCACGCATAGGTGCCTAATGATGCCAAGATCAGAATCACCCATAACCCGATGGGGGTCTGCGCGCTCATTGAAAGCAATGATTCCATGCGTGTAACGTAACCTTTGTCAATGGCCGCGCGAGGGCGGCGACGGTTTGGTAGGGCGCAAGCGGCCCTCGATCCAGAACGCCAGAGTGCCACCTACCAGTCCGCAGATCAGAATGCTCCAACTGGGAGACCATTGGTAGACCAATGGTCCACTGATGCCGCCGAAGACAATGGCCAGTCGGCTGGCCAGTACGCGTACCTCCGCAAAACTCAACAAGAAAAACAATGGATTGATCAGCACCAGTCCAATGGTGACGGGCGTAGGTACATGCCCAGCAATCAGATACCCGAGCGCAGTTCCGGGAATGCCGACTGACCAGCAGACCAGCCCAAATCCCGTGAAAAATGCGAGCCGTCGGTCGGGGGGTATTGCGCCGAATTCGCGCATCATGACGGCCCAGCTGGTCATGGAGATGAAGTGGGCCTTGGCGTAAAGAGATGCTGTGCGATCGGCATGTGGAATCTGCGGCACAAGTGTGAGCGTCATGGGAAGAAAACGTGCAGCGGTCAGCGCAGTGGCGATGACGGTGGCCACGCCTGAGGCGCCCATGGCCACCATCTCGACGAAGACGACCTGGCCGGGCAGGGCATACATGAAAAAACTGGTGAACGTGGTGAGCCCCAACCCGATGCCACTGGCATGGCCCAGAGCACCGAAACCGATCATGCCCGCCAGCAACACGGCGGCGGGAACGCCCAAGGCCGAGCGGCAGCCGAGGCGAAAAGCGCTGCGGCGATCCAACGTCAGGAAGTGCGACATGCGGCCTATTGTAAAGCGCAGCCATTGGGGCTAATGAAATCGCCGATAATTTAGGTATGCGACTTTTTTCTGCACTCTATTTGCGTGTTATGCAGTGGTCCCGTCATCGGCGGGCCCCATGGATTCTTGGCACCTTGAGCTTTGCGGAGTCGTCTTTTTTCCCTATTCCTCCCGATGTCATGCTGGCCCCCATGAGTCTGGCGCGCCCTGATCGGGCCTGGTGGTTTGCCACGATCACGACCGTCACATCCGTGGCGGGCGGTCTGTTTGGTTACTGGATCGGCGCTGTATTTTTCTCCGCGATCGAGCCATGGTTATTGCAGTCGAGTTATGCGGGCGCATTTGAAACTGCGAAGGTTTGGTTTGATGAGTGGGGTTTTTGGGCTGTATTTATCGCGGGTTTTTCGCCGATTCCATACAAGGCATTCACGATCGCGGCCGGTGTGATGGGTATGCCCCTTGTGCCATTTACTCTGGCTTCACTGATTGGCCGGGGCGGCCGTTTCTATCTCGTAGCCGGCCTTATGAAGTGGGGCGGCCAGAGAATGGAACGGTTGCTGGAGTCGACGATCGATCGTTTGGGATGGCTTACGGTCGCAGTGTTGGCCCTCTACATAGGGTTCAAAACATGGTGACATCGGTTCGGGTCTGGGATCTGCCCACACGCCTGTTTCACTGGGCGCTGGCCGTGTGCGTGCTTGGCGCATACATCAGTGTCAAAGTGGGCGGTAATGCAATCGACTGGCATGCACGGTTTGGGTATGCAGCGCTCAGTCTGATTCTGTTTCGCCTAGTCTGGGGCATTGTTGGCCCCCGGTATGCCCGTTTTGCTCAGTTTATAAAGGGTCCGCGAGAAATCATCGCAGTGTTACGGGCGCGCGCCTGGGGGGGTCTTGGCCACAGTCCCGTGGGGGCGGTGTCAGTGCTGCTGATGCTGGTGGTGTTTGGTCTGCAATCGGTACTAGGATTGTTCACCACCGACGAAATCGCATTCGATGGACCGCTGGTGAACTATGCCAGCAGTGATTGGGTCAATCGTGCGACCAACCTTCACAATCAGTCGGAGTGGTGGCTGATCGCGCTGGTCGCGCTGCATGTAGTGGCGGTGATCATTCACCGTGTCGTGTACCGGCATGATCTGGTGACACCCATGATTGTGGGCGACACGTCAGTGGCAGATGAACAGCTTGCAGTGCCTGCACGTGATGATGCCCGCGTGCGCATCAAGGCCATGATCGTCATGGCCTTGTGCGCGGGGTTCGTGGCTTATTTGTCTTTGTAGCTGTCGTGGCAGGCCTTGCAGGTCTGACCGGTTGCACCGAAGGCTTTTTTAATCTGATCCAGATTGCCGGATTTCGCAGCGGTGTTCAGATCAGCTGCGGCCTTCATGAATTTGTCAGCGCCATCCTTTACTTTGTCCATTTCTTTCCAGATCGCAGGCTTGGCTTTGCCGCCTTCTGTTCCCGGGCCAAAGGCTTCCCACGGCAGTGTGGACAGCGTTGCAATCAAAGCCGCACTTTTTTGAACTTCGGCAGCGTTAAAGGGTGCTTCACCTTTGGTGACTGCGCCGATCCGGCCCATGTGAGCACCCATCAGTGCAAAGGCGCTCTGGCGGTATTTGATGGCATCTTCTTTCTTGGCAAACGCTGATTGGGCAGATGCGGCGAAGGGAAGGGCTGCGATCAGTGCGCCGGCGATGGTCATGGATAGGATAGATGATTTAGCCATAAAGACTCCTTGTCGTTGAGGGTGAGGTTGTGTGAATGAGGGTGTTATTCGGTTTTTGGGCGTTGAGATTGAACCGACATCACCCACCAGACGCCCCACACGGTGAGCAATGTTCCTGAGACGGTTAAAAGTGTAATCGGTTCATCAAAGAGTATCCACGCCATGAGTGCAGTGGTGGGCGGTGTGAGGTAGAGCAGACTGGTGACCTGTGTAGCGGCACCCTCGCGAATCATAAAAAATAACAATGAAATCGCTCCGATGGATAAACCCAACACTGCCCATACCAAGGCGCCGATCAGCTCAGGGTGCCACGTGATGCTGCGGCTTTCGAACAAAAACATAAAGGGCAAACACGCCAGCGCAGAGATGGCAAACTGGATCACCGAGCCAGCCCGAAGATCGAACTGCGGACAGAATCGTTTCTGGTACAGGGTGCCCACGGTAATGGACACCAGGGCGATCGCAGCCAATCCAAGGCTTAGCGCAGTGAGCCCCGTGAGGCTGAGTTTGGCCACTACGACCAGGGCCACTCCGGTCAGCCCAAGCATCAGTCCGAACCACTGGCGTCCGGTGAGCCGTTCGGCCACCATGGCTGCAAACCACGCCGTAATGATGGGCTGAAGCCCCATGATCAGCGCGACAAGGCCTGCCGACATGCCGTGGCGCACGGCGGCCCACACCCCTCCGAGGTAGCCGGCCTGCAGCAGCACCCCTGCCACTGCAATATGAACCATCTGCCGTGTTGAGGGCCATGGAGGCCGCAGCAGAAGCACCAGCGGCACCATGATCACCAAAACGCCCACAAAACGCAGAAATGAGAAGGTCATCGGCTCGGCATGCGGCATGCCGTAGCGGGCGATGATGAAGCCGGAGCTCCAGATCAGGACAAACGCAGCAGGAATAAGGCGCCGAAATGAAGGTTGCATAAGGAATTTATCGAGAACATCGTGGATAATGCCTGAATGAGTTTTGATTCTTTTGGCCTGCATCCAGATTTGTTGCGGGCGATCGCCGAAGTCGGCTACACCACCCCCACCCCCATTCAGGCCCAAGCCATTCCCGTCATCGTGGAAGGCCGCGATGTTATGGGGGCGGCCCAGACCGGCACCGGCAAGACCGCGGCATTCACGCTGCCCATCCTGCAGCGGCTGATGCCGCACGCGAATACGAGCGCCTCTCCGGCACGCCATCCCGTACGCGCCCTGATGTTGGCCCCCACACGTGAATTGGCGGATCAGATCGCACAAAATGTGAGCCAGTACGCGCAGCATGTCCCGCTGCGCAGCGCGGTTGTTTTTGGCGGTGTGGACATGAACCCACAGACTGCAGCCTTGCGCTCGGGCGTGGAAATTCTGATCGCCACACCGGGCCGGCTTCTGGATCACGTTCAGCAAAAGACGGTGTCGTTGGCCACTGTGTCGGTATTGGTCCTTGATGAGGCCGACCGCATGCTCGATATGGGCTTCTTGCCTGACCTTCAGCGGATTGTGAATCTGTTGCCCAAAGCGCGGCAGAGCCTACTCTTCTCGGCAACGTTCTCCCCCGAGATTCGAAAGCTCGCCAAGACGTTTCTCAACGATTCACCGGTAGTGATCGAGGTGGCGGCCCGAAACGCGACAGCCGAAAACGTGACCCAAGTCGTCTATGCGGTGGACCGCTCAGAGGCCAAACGTGCTGCAGTAGCCCATCTGGTGAAGTCCCGTGGATTAAAACAAGTCATTGTTTTTACAAACACGAAAATTGGTGCAAGCCGTCTTGCCCGGGAGTTGCAGCGCGAAGGTATTCCTGCCGATGCCATTCACGGTGACAAGTCGCAGGGCGAGCGATTGGCAACCCTTGAGAAATTCAAAAAAGGCGAGGTCGAAGTCATGGTCGCCACCGACGTGGCGGCCCGTGGCCTTGACATCGCCGAACTGCCGGCCGTGATCAATTACGACCTGCCCTATTCACCCGAAGACTATGTTCACCGCATTGGCCGAACGGGCCGTGCAGGGGCCAGCGGTATTGCCATGTCGCTGATGACACCGGAAGATCAGCGGCTGCTCGCCGACATTGAAAAGCTGGTGAAAAAGACCATTGCGCGTGAATCGCTCAATGTGCCCACGGGATCGTCGTCGTCCGCGTCGGGAGCCCCATCCCGTAGGCCTTATGCGGGCAGCTCTTCGACATCGTCAACGGCTGTGTCGAAGGCGCCTGCTGACCCGATTTTTAGTCAACCGTATGAGCCCAAGCCCACGGTCGCAGGCCAGAGTGCCACCCCGGCCGCCACCGCATCATCGGATGCACGTGCGGCATCGGGTGCGGCTGCTGTCCGTTCGGGCCTCTCGGGCATTCGTCGCGCTCCACGCGCCGTGCCGGCGCTATTGGGCGGCAAAACAAAATCCTCGCCCTGATCGGGCGCATGCATCGCGTTCACCGCACACCGCGGGTCGGTGTACGAGGGTTAATAGCCCGCGACGCGATGGAATAGCCCTCGGTAGAAACGATGCCACATGGGGCGCACCCGTACGATCCAGCCCATGGGCATGGTCAATTCCAGGTGAGACCAGGCGCACTCCAGCTGCATGCGTATCGTGTCGGAATTGTCCACACGTAACGGGGGCGCCTGTGTCTGCTTGGAGAGTTTCTCGCCGGCCTCGTTTCGTATGACCGGTACGTGCAAAAGCGTAGGCTCGGGAAGACCCAAGCATTGGCGCAGGGCGCTGTGCCGGGGAGCAGCATGAAAGAGATCATCGCCGCGCACGATGCGCGTGATGCCTTGGAATGCGTCGTCGATCACAACAGCAAAGTTATAGGCCCAGAATCCATCGGCGCGCCTTAGCACAAAGTCGTCGCCGTTGAGATTGCGAAATCGCCACGCTACACCGGTATGCGCATGCTCTTCAAAATGGCTTTCGGCGTCGGCTTGCCCATCATGCCGTTCGGATCGGCAGTAACCGGGGTACAGGATTTCACCGTCAGGGTTATAGCGGGTCACGCCGGTCTCGATCGCTGACAGTAATCGTTTCCGGGAGCATGTGCATGGGTAGGCCAGGCCTTGGGCAATCAGGTCAATCAACGCCCTTCGGTATGCCGACTGCCGCGTGTGTTGGTAGAGCACACCGTCGCCGCGGTCTGAGCCTTCGGTCCAGTCATCCCAGACCAGGCCGTGGCATCTGAGCTGATGAAGAATGTGTTCAGATGCCCCTGCTTCTTCCCTCTGGGCATCAATGTCTTCCATGCGCACGTACCAACGTTGACCATTGGCACGGGCGTCTAACCAGCTGGCCAGGGCTGTGGTCAGCGATCCAAGATGCAGGGGGCCCGTAGGGGAGGGGGCGAAACGACCGGCGGCAGGCAATGTCAAACTCTCCGGGGAACGCGTGGCGGAATTACACCGTCGTGTGCATGCTCACTGTCGAATGGCCTTGAAGCTCTCCCGTGCCGCCTCGAGCGTGTGTGCGATGGGCTCTCCAGCATGTGCAATCGACAGAAAACCCGCCTCGTAGGCCGAGGGTGCGAGGTAGACGCCGCGATCGAGCATGGCGTGAAAAAAGCGATTGAATTTTTCACGGTCCGAAGCGTTGACATCGTTGAAGGTGACGGGCGGCATCTTGCTAAAGTAAATACCGAACATGCCGCCTACGCTGTCCGTGCAGAAGTTGTCTTCACCCGCTTCACGCGCGATAGTCTGCAAGTCATGCATGAGTTGTGTTGTCATGGTCGTCAGGGTCTCGTAGAAGCCGGGCGCACTGACGATTTTCAAGGTGGCAAGGCCTGCCGCGACCGCTACCGGGTTACCCGAGAGTGTCCCGGCTTGATAGACCGGCCCCAGCGGTGCCACACACTGCATGATGTCTTTACGTCCGCCGAAGGCGCCCATGGGCATGCCACCGCCAATGACTTTGCCAAGCGTTGTGAGGTCGGGACGGATGCCGCTCAAGCCCTGTACGCCTTGCATGCCGACACGAAAGCCGGTCATGACTTCGTCAAAAATCAGTACGGCGCCGTGGGCATCGCATTCGGCACGCAGCGTCTCCAGAAACCCTTTGACGGGTTTCACCAGGTTCATGTTGCCGGCCACGGGCTCCACAATCACCCCCGCGATCGATGTGCCGTGTTCGGCGAAGCAGGCTTTTACAGCATCGATGTCGTTGTAATCCAGCACGATGGTCTCTGCGGCGAAGCTTTCCGGCACGCCGGCAGATGTGGGGTTACCAAAGGTAAGCAGCCCTGAGCCGGCCTTGACCAGCAGGCTGTCCACATGGCCGTGGTAGCAGCCTTCGAATTTGATGATTTTGCTGCGGCCAGTGAAGCCCCGGGCCACACGAATCGCGGACATCGTGGCCTCAGTACCCGATGATGTCAGCCGCATCATTTCCATGGAGGGAAGATGCGCGCGAATCCATTCGGCAATATCGATTTCTGCGGCTGTCGGCGCACCGAACGATAACCCGTGGGCACAGGCCTCTTGCACTGCCGCGATCACATCCGGGTGGGCGTGGCCGACAATGGCGGGCCCCCAAGAGCAGATGTAGTCCACATAGCGATTGCCGTCGGCATCCCATCCGTAAGCGCCCTTTGCTTTCGCAAAAAATCGGGGTGTGCCACCCACGCTGCGAAAGGCCCGTACGGGTGAATTCACGCCTCCGGGAATGGTGTTTTGGGCCTTGGCAAACAGGGCTTCGCTTTTCTGGGTGGAATGGTTCGGCATGGGGTAGTGTCGTCGTGTAATGAACAGTCAAGAAACAGTTCTATTTTAAAAGGTTTGATGGCAGGCCTTTTTTGCACTCGCGCAAAAACTTGGTCACAATCCTTATCACCTGATCCTCCATGAGTGCCAAACGATGAAAACCTACATGTGCCTGATTTGCGGCTGGATTTACGATGAGGCGGCGGGCTGGCCCGACGATGGAATCGCCCCAGGAACCAAATGGGAAGACGTGCCCATCACCTGGGCCTGCCCCGAGTGTGGTGCGCAAAAAGCGGATTTTGAAATGGTGGAGGTCTAAGCCGCGGCCGGGATCCTGTTTTCGGGTCCCGCTCGTAGTGTCACGTGGCTTTCACGACCGAAAATCGCATCAACGTTTTTTGACGTGCCTGATCATGGTCGACGATCGGCAGAGGGTAGTCGGACCCAAGCGCAATACCCGCGTCACGCAGCACAAGTGGCGGCGCTGTCCAGGGCGCATGAATCCACCGATCAGGTAAAGCGGCAATCTCCGGTACATAGCGGCGAATAAAGCCCCCTTTTTCGTCGAACCGCTCACTCTGACTGACCGGGTTGAAAATTCGAAAGTAAGGCTGTGCATCACAGCCGGTCGAGGCGGCCCACTGCCAACCACCGTTGTTGGCGCTCAAATCAAAATCATTGAGTTTCCAGGCGAAATACGCCTCGCCTCTGCGCCAATCAATGCCAAGGTCTTTGGTAAGAAAAGAGGCCACCACCATGCGCAGACGATTGTGCATGTAGCCGGTCGCGTTGAGTTGGCGCATGCCGGCATCGACCAGGGGATAGCCGGTTTGTCCATGGCACCAGGCGATGAAATGCTGATCGGCTTCGTCGCCTTCTGCCCACACAATGCGATCGTAGACGGGCTTGAACGAGCGCGTGACGACATGTGGATGATGATGAAGAATCTGCATGTAGAAGTCTCGCCAAATCAATTCGGACCACCATGTGGCTGCACCCTCGGATTGAGAGGGGTCGTGCCGGGCCCGCAGTGCTAGCCGAACCAGCTCGCGGATCGCGATCGTGCCAAACCGCAGATGGACCGAGAGGTACGAAGGCCCTTTTGCGCCAGGGTAGTCACGGGCCGCGTGATAACGGCCGATGCGCGGTGCGAACTCACTGAGCAGTTGCTGTGCGCCGGATTCACCCAGGGGGATCTGCAAGGCGGGAAGGTTGCCTGCAGAAAACCCGAGTGCCGCCAACGGCGGCATGGCAGCGCGCAGTGGGGCTGGCAAGGCGCGTACAGGGACCAATCGCTTGGCAAGACTGGCGCCTACCGCAGCACCGTGCTTTGCGGGGCCCGCGCCGGTCTGCCGCGCGGCGGCGTCGGCCTCGGTGAACCGTTTGAGCCATGCGTTTTTATAGGGTGTAAAGACTGAAAAGGGTGTTGATGCTGCAGTGAGCACTTCGTTGCGCTCAAAAATGCATTGATCTTTGACCGAGAGCGTCTGAACGGATTGGGCCGTCAGCTGGGTCCGTACGGCGTCGTCGCGTTCCAAGGCGTAGGGCTCATCGTCGTGGGCAAACACCACCCGTGCGGCGCGGAGTTGCTGCGCAAGACGAGGAATCTCATCGCGCGGATCTCCGATGCCCACAATCAGATGGGCCCCGCTGGCCGTAAGCCGTGATGCAATCTCTTCCACTGCTGCGTGGATGAAGGCCACCCGGCGATCATCGTGGGGCCCATCGGCAGCCGATTTGCTGACCATGCGGCCTGAGGCATCTAATGATGTTGGAATCTTTTCGAGAATGGTCACGTCAAAGATAAACACCAGCTGAACGGGTTCCGTAAACGTAAGTGCCGTGGCCAGTGCAGCATGGTCGTTTAGCCGAAGATCACGTCGCAGCCACACCAAGGTGCAGGGCTGTGTTTCAGACGGTGGAGGGGTTAGAATTTGGCTATGGGTCATGGACAGTCATCGAGTGCAGCTCACCAGAGCATGGAGAGCGTTGCCCATCATTATCTCGTGGCAATGCCCAGCTTGACGGATCCTCAGTTCGGAAAAACCGTGGTCTACGTGGCGGAGCACACCGCCAAGGGTGCGATGGGCCTGATCGTCAATCGGCCGTCCGAGATGGACCTGGCAACCCTGTTCGATCGTATCGACATACCTCCAGCCCCCGAGGATGGCATTGCGGTGTCGCGGCTCAGTTATGGGCCGGCCGGTGAGGCACCCGTTTACCTCGGAGGGCCGGTTCAGCCCGACCGCGGATTTGTGCTGCATGAGCCTGTCGGTAAGTGGAGCTCCACGCTTGTGTTAAGCGATGTGATGGGTCTTACCTCGTCGCGCGACATTCTCGAGGCAACGGCCTGCGGCCGCGGACCGGAGCGGCTTTTCGTGTCGTTGGGGTATGCCGGATGGGGAGAGGGCCAACTCGACCAGGAGCTTGCCGCCAACGCCTGGTTGACGGTGCCAGCCACCGACACATCGCTGATGTTCGATGTCCCTCCGGAAGACCGCTATGCCTTCGCCTTTCGGCTGCTGGGGGTAGACCCCATTCATTTCCTGGGGGCAGCCGGGCATGCCTGACCCGGCGCGTGGGGGCGAGACCCTCATGGCCTTTGATTTTGGAGAAAAACGTATTGGGGTGGCCATCGGCAACACCATCACCGGTGGCGCACGCCCCCTAGCGGTGATTGAAGAGGTTCGACGTGAGGCCCGTTTTGCCCGCGTAGCCGAGTTGCTGGCCCAGTGGGGGCCTTCTCGACTGATCGTGGGCCTGCCCCGTTACAGCGACGGCAGCCCGCATCCGTTTGCCCCGCGTTGTCAGCGGTTTGCCCACCAGCTTCAGGGCCGATTCGGGCTGTCGGTGGAATTGGTCGACGAGCGCTGGACCTCGGCCCTGGCACCGGATCCGACCGCGAATGTTGACGCCCAGGCCGCCGCCATCCTTTTGCAAAGTGTTTTAGATACACTTTCGTCTCATGCCTCGGTCCATACAAATTAATTCGAAGGGTGAGCTCACCCATCTTCTGACCACCGAGGGCATTCCAAAAGCATTAATGCTTCGGATCCTGGACCGCGCCACCACATTTCTTGATCCGGACAATCCTAAAGAGGTCGTAAACGCCCCGATCCTGGCGGGTAAGAGCGTCTTTAATCTGTTTTTTGAAAATTCAACACGCACTCGAACAACATTTGAGATCGCGGCGAAGCGGCTCTCCGCCGATGTGGTGAATCTGAATGTGCAGGCGTCGAGTACTGCCAAGGGCGAGTCGTTGCTCGACACCATCGATAACCTCGCGGCCATGAAGGCCGATATGTTTGTTGTGCGGCACGCTCAGAGCGGGGCGCCCTATCTGATCGCTCAGCATATCAATAAGGTGGCGCCTCACATCCGCGTGATGAATGCAGGCGATGGCCGTCATGCGCATCCCACGCAGGCCCTGCTCGATGCCTACACCATCCGGCATTTCAAGGGCGGATTTGAGCATCTGCGTGTCGCGATCGTTGGTGACATTCTGCACTCGCGTGTAGCGCGCTCGAACATCCATGCATTGAGCACCCTTGGGGTGCCCGAGATACGCGCCATTGGCCCCCTTACGCTGCTGCCATCTGGGCTGAGTGAGATGGGCCTGCATGTGTACACCGATCTGGTCGAGGGGCTGCGCGATGTCGATGTCATCATCATGCTTCGTCTGCAAAACGAGCGCATGCGCGGCGCACTGCTTCCGTCCACTCAGGAATATTTCAAACACTATGGGCTCACGCAGGAAAAACTTGCAGTGGCAAAGCCGGACGCCATTGTGATGCATCCTGGCCCCATGAACCGTGGCGTGGAAATTGATTCGGCGGTCGCCGATGGTGTGCAGTCGGTGATTCTGTCGCAGGTTACGTTCGGCATTGCTGTGCGCATGGCAGTGATGAGCATGCTCTCCGAGGTGAAACACTGATGGCTGCCGCACAGCGCATGATCTCGGTGCCTGCGGTGCTGCCACGGGTCGTGATTCGCGGCGGTCAGTTGATCGACCCGGCCAACGGAATCGATGCAAAGATGGATCTCTGGATTGCTGACGGAAGCCTGGTCGCCACGACCCGATCCGGAGAGCGCCTCGAGGGGTTTGAGCCTGATCATGTGGTGGACGCCAGCGGCCAGGTGGTCTGCCCGGGTCTGATTGATCTCTCGGCGCGTCTGCGCGAGCCGGGATTTGAATACAAGGCCACGCTTGAGTCCGAGATGCGTGCGGCCATTGCCGGTGGTGTAACGCGGCTGGTCTGCCCGCCCGACACCGACCCACCACTCGATGAGCCTGGGCTTGTGGAGATGCTGAAGCACAAGGCCCGTAACCTCACCCAGGCCCATGTGCATCCTTTGGGTGCCCTGACCGTCGGCTTAAAAGGTGAGCAGCTGACCGAGATGGCCGAGTTAAACGAGGCCGGATGCGTCGGTTTTTCCCAAGGGCCCATCCCAATTGTGAACACTCAGGTGTTGATGCGGGCGATGCAATACGCGCGTACGTTTGATTTTCCGGTGTGGCTCTATCCGATGGATCCTTGGGTCGGCAAGACCGGCATCGCCCACTCTGGTGTGGTCTCCGGACGTATGGGGCTGCCCGGCATACCGGTAGCCAATGAGACCATCGCGCTGCAGACCATTTTCGAGCTGATGCGCGTGACGGGTGCCCGTGTGCACCTGTGCCGACTGTCGTCGGCGGCCGGGGTGGAGCTGGTGCGTCAGGCAAAACAGGAGGGTCTGCGCATCACGGCGGATGTGGCTGTTCATCATCTGCACTTGATCGATGTTGATACCAGTGAGTTCGATCCGAATACACGGGTGCTGCCACCATTCCGAAGCCATCGGGACCGTGATGCGCTGCGTGCTGGATTGCTCGACGGCACGATCGATGTGATCTGTTCGGATCATGCACCGATTGACGACGACGCCAAACAGCTTCCGTTTGGCGAGACCGAACCCGGTGTCACGGCGATCGAGTTGTTGTTGCCGCTGACCCTCAAGTGGGCCCAAGAATCGGGTATCCCTTTACCCCAGGCGCTGCATCGTCTTACTGTGAGGGCGGCTGCCGTGTTGGGCCGTGACGCGGGCCAGCTCTCCATCGGCGCGCAGGCAGATATCTGTGTGTTTAAGCCCGACGCCGGCTGGAACGTCAGCGCGAAACAGCTCTTTTCCCAGGGGGCGAACACCCCTTACTTGGGCCATGAGCTGATCGGTCAGGTCAACACGGTGTTTGTCGACGGCCGCTGTGTGTTCAATCGGCACCATGGCGGGTTTCGCCCGGATACTGCGCTGGGCGCATGACGCGTGCTTTCGGGCGGGCAGTGGCGATGGTGCTGCTGCTGTTGGCGGGGCTGGCGATCTTGGCCGTGGTCTTCCCGTGGGCCTCGGATCGTAAGCGCAATCACTTGAAACGTTCCTGGTCACGTTGGGTGATCGCTGCAGCAGGTCTGCGTCTGGTGTCGCGTCCGGGAACGATGCACGCACCCTCTCGGCCTACGATGATTGTGATGAATCATGTGTCATGGCTTGACATCATCGTACTCAACGCGGTCGTGCCCGTGACATTTGTAGCCAAATCGGAAATTCGTGGCTGGCCGCTGGTGGGCCTCTTGGCAGCGCGCACTGGAACGATATTCATTGAGCGCGGAAGCCGCCATGCAGTCCGGCGCGTGAATCATGAGATTGTTCATCGCATCGATCGCGGGGAAGTTGTTGCTTTTTTTCCCGAAGGCACCACATCCGACGGCCGCCAAGTGTTGCCGTTTCATGCCAGCTTGTTTGCGATGGCCGTTCCGAATTCCGAGCACCAGCGGTCAGGAGCGGTCGTGGTACCGATGGCGATCCTGTATCGCCATCGCGGGCATCCCACCACACAGGCTGCCTACATTGACGACCAGACTCTGGTGGGGTCCATGGTGAACATTCTCTCGCTATCGGGCCTCGAGGTGATCCTGGAGGCGCTGGAGCCCGTCACGGCAGATGCAACGCCGGACGCGCGCCATGCACTGGCCATTCAAACGCGTGAGCATATTGCACAGGCCGTCTCCCGCCATTGGGGTCAGGCCTGATCAATCCTCGTCGAGTGGGCCCTCCAGACTCGATTGAATGAATACCTTGTGGTCTTCGAGCCGAATGGCCGTGAGTTGACGGCCCCAGACGCAGCCCGTGTCCAGTGCCACCAGGTTCGGGCGGATCATCAGGCCGAGCGTTGACCAGTGCCCAAAGACGATGCGGATACGTTCGGTTTTACGATTGGGAACTTCAAACCAGGGGTACAGCCCCGCCTGTTGTGAGGCCTGGTCGGGCGCGAGTTTATTTTTGTAATCCGGCACGCCATGAGGGTCGAGGTAGCGCAAACGCGTGAAGACACTGAGCGATGCACGAAGTGTTTTTTGCTTCTGAGCACTGTCGGACCAGTGTGGTTTGACGCCGCCAACCATCTCATGCATGAAGTCCATCCAGTGCCGACTGCGGAGTCGGTCGGACAGAACGTTTGCATGGCGCAGTGTCTGCGCGCATGTCCACTGGGGCAGTACGCCGGCATGGACCATCAGGGTGTTGCCTTCGGCATGGGCCAATGGCCTCGTGCGTAGCCAGTCGATCAGGTCGTGGCTGTCTCGCGCACGAAGCACCGGGGCAAGGGTGTCCAGAGGCTGGGATTTTCGCGCACCAGCTGCCAGTGCCAAAAGGTGAAGGTCGTGATTGCCCAGCACGCAGATGGCCCGCTGGCGAGCCGATATAAGCCGGCGCAGGACCTTTAATGATTTGGGGCCACGGTTGACGAGATCGCCGACAAACCAGAGTCGGTCCCGCTGGGGGTGAAAGGGCAGCTGGGCGACCAAGGCCTCTAGGCTGTCGCAGCAGCCTTGTACATCACCGATTGCGTAGGTGGCCATGCCGATGAAGAGGAGCCAAGTTCCAGTCGAAGTGAGAGTCTTTAGAATGCTCGTGTATTGTCGCATCAACCGTTCGGACACCGTGCGGTACCGAGATCCATGCGAGGGAGATTTGCGTGCAGCTAGCCCGTTCCATTTTTAAGGCCTACGATATCCGCGGGGTTGTGGATGACACCCTGACCGAGCCTGTCGTGCGCGCCATCGGAGCGGCGCTCGGCCTGCTTATTCATCGTCGAGGCCGGCTGGTCTGTGTGATCGGCCGTGATGGCCGTCTCTCGGGCCCGCGCCTCGTGGATGCGTTGGCCACGGGCCTGATGGATGCCGGCATTGATGTCATCGACATCGGCCAGGTGCCCACGCCAGTGGTCTACTTTGCGACTGTTCAGACCGGCTGTGGGACAGGGGTTGCGGTGACGGGCAGTCACAATCCTCCGCAGTACAACGGTCTGAAAATGATGGTGGCCGGGCAGACATTGTGGGGTGAGGACATTCAAGAACTCTATGCGCTCATCACCTCAGGCCAGGTCGAGGCCCATGTGGCCGCGGTGGGTCCCGAGCAGCGGGGGCGTCGCAGTGCGGATCCGACCATGGTGAAAACGTATACCGATGCCGTAGTCGCCGATGTTCAGCTAAGCCGTCGCATCGCAGTGGCCATCGATGCCGGCAATGGCGTGGCCGGGGGCGTCGCGCCGCAGTTGTTGAGCCGCCTCGGCGCATCGGTGACGCCGTTGTTTTGCGAGGTCGATGGCCAATTTCCCAATCACCATCCCGATCCTGCCCATGTGGAAAATCTGCACGATCTGATCGCCTGTGTGCGATCCACCGATGCTGAGATCGGTCTGGCCTTTGATGGTGATGGTGATCGGCTTGGTGTGGTCACGAAATCCGGTGCCGTGATTTGGCCGGACCGTCAGCTGATGCTTTATGCCGCCGAAGTGTTGCGTCATCGGCCAGGCGGGCAGATCATTTTTGATGTGAAATGCACGCGCCATGTTGCGTCGTGGGTGAAGCAGCATGGTGGCGAGCCGCTGATGTGGAAGACCGGCCACTCGTTGATCAAGGCGAAATTGAAAGAAACATCGGCGCCTCTGGCCGGTGAGATGAGCGGCCATATTTTTTTCAATGACCGCTGGTTTGGATTTGATGATGCGCTCTACACCGCTGCTCGGTTACTTGAGATCGTGTCCCGCGTTGACGACCCAAGTGCTTTGCTCGAATCACTTCCAGATTCGTCGTCCACCCCGGAATTGCAATTGGCCACGGAAGAGGGCGGCAACTTCATCCTGGTAGAGCAGCTTAAAGCCCGCGGTGTTTTCCCAACGTCTGTAGCCCAGATCACCATTGACGGCGTGCGTGTGGAGTATGCCGATGGTTTTGGGCTGGCACGCCCCTCTAACACGACACCCGTGGTGGTCATGCGATTTGAAGCCGACACGCAAGAGGCTCTGATGCGCATTCAGGCCGAGTTTCGCAGCAACTTCGAGGCCATTGCCCCTGGCGTGCGTCTTCCGTTTTAAGTTGTGACCTATTCAGTAGCTTATTCCGAGGCATGACGACCCATCGTGTGCTGTTGATCAAAACCAGTTCAATGGGTGATCTGGTCCACACGCTCTCCGCCTTGGAAGAAGCCCGCTCGCATTGCCCGCAGCTGGTCGTGGATTGGGTCTGCGAGGAGGCGTTCCAAGACATTGCATGGCTCTCGCCCTGCGTAGCGCATGTTTTGCCTGTTGCAATACGGCGTTGGCGTAAACGCTGGTGGTCGCTTGCCACGTGGCAAGCGTGGGCGGCATTTGTTGGTCGCCTCCGTGGGACCCATTATCAGCAGGTGATTGATGCACAGGGCTTGATGAAAAGTGCGTGGATCACGGCCTTGGCCAAGTCGGATCCAGGGCAACGCTGGGGTTACGATCGGCAGAGCATCCGTGAGACGGCGGCCGGAATCGTGCTTGATCAGCGTGTCTGCGCCCCGCGTGAGCAGCCGGCGATTGAGCGCCTGCGGCGTTTATTTGGTGAGGCGTTAGGCTATACGCCCGAGGGGCCCGTTCAGTGGCTGCAGCCGTCTGTTGCATCGGCAACTCCACCGACGGTGATGTTTTTGCATGGAACATCACGGCAGGAAAAGTCGTGGCCCATCGACTGCTGGATAGCTTTGGGCCTTACCCTTATTGATCTTGGTTATCGCGTCGAGTTGCCGTGGGGGTCTGAGGCTGAGCACCGTTGTGCACAGCAGATCACGTCTGCACTCGGATCGGCAGCCCAGGTTCTGGAGCGATCTTCGATTCGTGACTTGGCTGATCGGCTTGCTGCTGCGTCGGGCGCAATTGGTGTGGATACCGGATTAATGCACTTAAGTGTGGCGCTGGGCCGTCCCACGGTAGCGGTCATGACGGCCGCACACATGAAAAAGTTTTCGGCCCAGCGGTTTGCGCCGTTCTGGGCGCCCCATGCGCGCGTCGTGCAGTCCCATGCGATGCATCCCATCGAGCCCGCTCAGGTCGTGCAGGCATGGCGAGAGTTGACATGAGC
>JACCDL010205990.1_pt1 | contig 68310 bp, 67 predicted proteins | sample 7441931 | NCBI WGS metagenome assembly JACCDL01 (sample SAMN15323437, study PRJNA562643) | freshwater metagenome | isolation source: river surface water | place: USA:Blue River Watershed | collected 2017-08-16
ATGAGGAGCCTCTATGAGGAGCCGCCCATTGAAGGATGTGTCCCATGAGGATATATCACATTACCATGTACAGGAGATTGATAGACTTGGTGACAGCGGACCCATCCCTCAACTGGAGTTGGCATGCTCTGTCTGGTAATCCCGCCATATCCATAGAGGACATCCTTCGAACTCCCTCTCTGCCGTGGTCCTACACGATCGTGGTGAAGAGAGAGGATCTGACACTCGACCATCTCCTCAAGGACAGGTACATGCTCAGCGCGGCCATGATGACATGCGATATCCTAACCATGGACTTCGTGCTAGCTCATGATGAGTTCTCGTGGGACTGGGGCTTCCTCTCTATCAATCCCAGCATATCCAATGCTTCCAACATCATGAGATATCCCTCCATGCCATGGGATTGGGGAGCTATATCTCGCAGCGCCATACCTCTGCCCGCCTCCTTCATCCTCAAGCACATGGATAAGATGTGGAGCTGGGATGTGCTCTCATCCAATGGGTACATGGTAACCCAGGAGCTCTTGGAGAGATCGATAGACTTCCCGGGATGGAATTGGGGCCTCATATCTCTCAATCGATGTGTGGCCTCTATCTCCTTCATCATGAGATACCCAGATAAGGCATGGAACTGGCCCATCCTCTGTATGAAGCACCCCTTCCTTCTCACTCTGCCAGAGGTGAGAGAGAGATGCGGTTCTTCCATCCCCTTCCATGCCATATCCCATCGGTTCCCCTTCTTCGATCTCATACTGGAGATGCCCCACGCCTCATGGAACTGGTGTGCTCTATCGACCAACAAGGCCATAGCTACTCCCCATAACGTGTCCTCTCATCCCGATCTCCCCTGGGAGTATGATGCTCTCTCTTCCATGCCTGATATCTTCTCTCTGGTGATATCTCTGCCCTCGAAGCCATGGGATTGGGATGCTCTCTCGCTCAATGAGACGGTGGCTTCTCTCCATCATCTCCTCATGTATCCCTCTCTTCCATGGAATTGGTTCATCGTATCGAGGAACCCAAGCATAGCCACTCCCGATGTATGGAGAAGCCATCCCCATCTACCATGGGTCCCGTCCCAGTTCGCGAGGAACTCCTCCTTCTTCTCTGTGGAGACTGTCTCATCGTTCCCTCTCCCATGGAATTGGGATGAGATATCCCAGCATGTGAGATCGAGAGACATCTCCTTTGTGGCTCTGCATCCGGAGATCCCATGGAATTGGTCCGCTCTCTCCCGCAATCGAGACTTCTCATCATGGGAGAACGTGATGGCTCATCTCAACCTTCCATGGGATTGGTATGAGATCTCCATTGCTCATGCCTCGAGGAGCAGGATAGAAGACCTCTCTCTCCCATGGGATTGGTATGCTCTCTCCGGGAGAGAGGATCTCATCTCCATGGAGATGGTGGCAGCCTATCCAGAGAGGAGATGGAACTGGCATCTCATATCGAGGAACCCTCGCATCGCCAGCAACGAGAACATCAGAGCTCATCCCTCTCTGCCGTGGTGTCTCCTCTCCATAGTAGAGAGCAATGATAACCTTCTCATCGATGTGATGCTCTCTCTGATAGCCTCATCGGTCCCATCATATCTATATCCCTCTATCTCGAACAACCACTTCACCCTGCAGAGAGAGCTCAACATCCTCATGAGGTCGATGGCCAGGCGTGTGCAGAGGTGGTGGAAGAGGGTATCTATCTATGATCTGAGCTTCGAGAGAGCGAGGAAGAGAGCGAGGAGAGATATCGAGCTGCTCCTCTCTCCGTGAGCATGGGCATGGGATACAAAATAATAGGAGCTTATGCCTCAGCCTCTATCTTAGCCTCTGATACGCTCTCTATGAGGAGAGATCTCCTCGACATATGGGGCATAGCTTACTCCTCATGAGGTTCCTATATATACAGACTGGATGGAACATGTGCTGGCAGCGGGTGACCTTCACATGCCCATACCTATGCAGGGGTTCAAGACAGATGGGGCAATCATCGGTCAGCGAGGGCTCGACATGCCGTTCCTCCATCCCGTCGAAGATGGGTTCTGGTTCGCTCGCATGGGATGGGCGGGGAGCCTCATACTCTCCTGATCTTAACATCGCCAGCTCCATTTCGAGGGTTGCTCTTCTCATGCGTTCCCCCGACAGCTCCTGTCTCAGAGAGTAGATCTCCACCCTCGCCGCTGCCAGCTTGGCCATGTGATTAGAGGTGATGGCACGAGTCTCTTCCAGTGCTTGGATATAAGCAGTAGCAGCAGCAGTGGCACGAGCGGAGTAGACACGAGGAGCTCGCACCCTCTCCTCCGCTGGAGGAGCGATGCTCTGCCTGTAGCACGAAGCACATAGCCCCTTCTCCCTATACCCTCTCACGAGACGGACCCCACACGGACACAACACAGGGGGAGCAGGGGGAGCAGGGGGAGCAGGAGAAGAAGGGGAGGCTATATCGGTCATCTCTCTCGCTGGTATATGGTTTCGGTCTTATATAGGGTATATCCTCTCTTCAAATTTCCTCTCGATGGGCTGCTTGTTGATCCTCATATATAGGGTATAGCCAGGATGGATGAGGTAGCGGCCTTCAACCACGAGAACATAGAGGAGAGAGATCCCCACGAGCCATCTCCTCCATCCACTCCTCCATTGCGTGTATCTACCGCTACTACCGCTACTACTGTCTCTGTTCCCTCTGCCACCATCGCATCTCCAGCAGAGAAGAGAGCTCGAAGCAGAGACCCAAGCCCTATCATAGAGGCCCCACAGAAGAGGAGACCCAGGAGGAGCTTGTACTGTGCTATCTCATAGGTCTCATATGGAAGTAGCATCTCATGCTCATCTTGGCGTCGGCCAGCGCTCGATGAGCCTGGAGGGCCATGCCCTCGGAAACATCAGGGAATAGCTCTTCATACAGAGAGACCAGCCGCATGGGGAGCCCATCCCTTCGAGCCAAGCCCATCGTGCAGATAGAGAGATCGATCCCTATGCCGAGAGATCTCTTCACCATGTTGATATCGAAGGAGATGTTATGCCCCACAACTATGGGGTGGAAGGTATCAAGCACACGGAGAAGGAGATCTCTCACCTCATCTGCCCCTATCCCCTCCTGATCCACCATTTTTTGGGTTATCCCATGTATGGCTGTCGCTCTCACCCTTCGATCACCCTTCAGCAGGTAAGATCTCTCCTCTATGATCTCCTCTCTCCCCCCATCGATGGAGACGAGCACCCACGCTATCTCTATGATCTCGTCATGCTTGGTCAGCCCCGTTGTCTCTGTGTCTATGAAGAGATAGAAGCGCTGGGGGGCGGCATCGAAGGCCTTCACTCTCTGATAGAGGCGCCGTATCTCATCTGCCTTGAGGGAGCTCATCCCGCTGAGACCTCTCATCTGGAGTTCTCTATGTATATCCTTCCTCGTGGTGGGGCATGATGAGCTCTCTGGGGGCGTATCATCCACCGAGAGCTCGTATCGGGGCTCGTATTGGGGTATGTGATGCCTCTCGATGTAGTCCTCGTTCATGGAGAGGAAGGCATCATCATCCTTCCTCCTCCTGCTCATCGACTTCCTGATGACCACTCGTATCACCTCTTCCAACACCTCCATCTTCTCATCGATAATGATGATCTCTCCAGTGAAGAGATTGATGAGCTTGCCTCTCCTCTTCTTCTCATCGAGATAGCAGTACATAGCCAGCTGAAGCTTGTCTTCCATGGTGAGACCCCCTCTCTTGCACTTGCACTCGATGATCTCATCGGCATGGAGGAAGTCCACTCTGCCGATGACTCGGTAGCCCTTCGATGGTATGCTCCCCTCCTCGAGCTCATATACTTCATCCCCCAGGAGATCCCTCACATCGATGATCTTGGATACCGACACCTCATATTGGGCCGTCCTCTTCACATGCCCCTTCATGTTAGCGCTGCATCTCTCCACCAGCTCATCGCTCAGCCATGAGGTTCTCGTATCAATTTGGATGAGAGGGTGCTTGATCCCTCTCTCTTTTGCTTCCATGTGATTGGATATATATAGGGCTTGAGCGAGAGGATCCATCCCCTCCGGCGGGCGGATCTCCATCCCCTTCGCATACCTCTCGAAGAGATCGACCCCATACATATGCTTGATACATAGCCACGGGATGGCAATGCCATTGAGATGGGCCACATCCTCCATCACCTCCCCCTTCCCATCCGGATCGATAGCAGAGGGGATAGAGACCGGAGCGGCCATCTCTCCGGCATAATCTCTCTCCACCCTGCCTATGCTCGGCAGAGATGATAGGCTCTCCAAGGGGATGAATCGAATGAGATCGGTCACTCTCCGAACGAGAGGCTTGCCTTCCTTCTCCTTCCGTATATCTCCATCCCTTATCTCTGCGGCATCGCTCTCCTTCAGGCCCTCCTTATCCATCCAAGCAGGGATAGACTCACACACGATGATAAGACGGCGAGAGGCTCTCGTCATGGCCACATACACATGGTTGGGAACGATGGCTCCCTCGCTGTCTCTGCTATCCAAGAAGAGAACGACGAGCTCTCTCTCCAAGCCCTTCGTGGAATGGCATGTTCCGAAGACGAGCTTGCCCTTGATGTTGTCTCTGGTGTCCATCTCTCCGGTCATCGCGGCAGGATATAGCCTGTCCTGAGAGTTGAGAGAGCTCATCCTGTTCTCCAACAGCAAGATGGGAGTCTTCATAGCCCTGTATCGAACGGATCGAGCCAGGATGAAGATCTGATCATGCCGATAGGTGCCATCTCTTATGAGCTCATGAAGATGGACAGCCAGAGATGGCACATGATCGAACGGGTTCCCCAGCCATATATCCACTCTCTCCCCAGGGCATGGCCTCGAGCTCTTGATCCTCTCTCTCTTCAGCACATGCCTGTTGATGAAGGCGGCTATCATGGGAGGTATGCGATGAGAGATGGTGAGAGGCACAGAAGAGAAGGCTCCCCCCGGGAAGAGATGGGGAGCCAGAGACAGATATCGAGAGTCAGCATCCTTGAACTCATATACAGCCTGGAAGACATCGCCCATGATGAGGAGACGAGCATCAGATACTCCATCTCTCATCATCTTCCTTATGAGAGCATAGTAGAGCATGCTCATATCCTGCGCCTCATCAATGATGAGGATATCAATATGAGGCATCGCTCTGATGGGTTCCTTGTCCTCATCTACTATCTTCTTCATGTCCAGGTCATTCATACACCTCCCATACAGATTGGCCAGGGAATGATAGGTCCTCACCTTCATGTTAGAGATATCCCCTTCTCTTGCCTTCTTATCCACCTCCAGTTGGAGGGCCTTGTTGTATGTGAGCATGAGTATCTCCATGGAGGGATATCTCCTCGCTATCTCGAGAGCGGTGTATGTCTTGCCCGATCCCGGCACGGAATTGGATAAGACATTGCTCTCTGCTATGGTTGTGATGATCGCGCTCTGTTCTTCGGTCAGCATATTCGGCTATATTGGCCCCCCATCTTGTGATCAAATAGGGAGAAGTTACAAAAAATATGAGGGATCGACTGCCTCTAGCAGAATACCACCTCTCCATCATCTCCATCGATAAGGAGCATACATCCACGAGAGATCACGACCTTGACAGTCTTACCTGCTCGGCTGAGCTCAACAGAGAGGCGGCCGTTGGCTTGGACAGCTGAGATGACGGAGTAGGAGTCCCTGAGGATAGCCATGCCAGAGCCGTGGAGTGTTACTGCCTCAATGTTGTCAGGCAGAACTACCTGTACGAACGGTGACAACTCGAGGTTGGTTCTTACCTCTGGGAGGGTGACTGGGCGGCGTGAGCTCTCAAGGAAGTGAGCGAGGCTCTCTGTGGGGAGTGGCTCCCTGAGCATGTATATTTCACGGCCATCCGTGTATTTCCCGTAGCCAACGACGATGGTGGTGTCACCAATTACCTCGTAGCCCTTGTAGGGGTGCTCGTGGGAGAGGAGTGGCTTGAGGCTCAGTTCGGCTGGCTTTCTATGGAGGTAGTGCACCGTGGCTATGCTGGCGGGGCCGGATGGGCATTGCTGGCGTTTGAGGCTGTGGGCATTCATTTGCTTGGGTAGATGAGCAACGAGTAGAACGGCAGCTCGGAAGGTGTACTATGATTGGGGATCATTAAAAAATAATAGAGCTCAGCCTCTCCTACATGGAGGTATCTCCCATAGAGGGAGTGACCCCTATCGTCCATGGGTAGCCATCATCCTCATCCTCATCCTCATCCATGCTCTCATCCCCATCCCTGCTCATATCCAGATGATCTACTCCCTTTATGGTGATGGGCGAAGCTCCTTCTTGATAGGGAGGCACCCAGCTGAGATCCACTCTCTCAGTGAAGGTTATCCTCATGGCCATATCCTCTCCTGCTCCATGCTGATTGATCGTTCTGAGGTGGGATGGAGCTCTCACATAGATATCTCGAGCTCTGTTTGGCAAGTAGATGGTCAAGCACTGAGAGCTCAGGGATGAGAGGTCTATATCCAGCTCGCCCCCTCTCCAGTCGAGACTTACCCCCTGTAGATGAGGGATATCCTTCAGGAGACCCAGCTTCGTATGGGGTATATGGCCACCGATGTAATATCGGACAGATGGGGATCCATCCCCGCGGAACCTCACACATGTGATATACCGGCCCGGCTTGATGGATAGATGGGTGATATCTCTCATCCATTCCACCTGCTGAGCTCTGTGGGATAGCGGGGCCTCCAACCTCGGGGAGGGGAAGAGATGGAGCTCATCGATGGCTGCTGATGTGAAGACTCTTATATGGGGAGCATCCCATTGATATGGGTCCTCTCCTGGGATAGATATGAGGCAGTATCTCACGTTCAGCTCACCCAATCTCCTGCTGAGAGCCTCAATCAGAGGTAGAGGCAGTGGGAAGAAGTCGAATATGATAGAGAGGAGCTGGGGAGGTATCGATACTCTCTCGCGGCTTGGTGTCTCCATGGTGTCGATGCAGTGATATGGTGCTTATATATGAGGATGCCTCTCTTCAAAAATTGCCTTGTTGATCTCCGGCTCATGGGGTATATAGCGATGGCTGCTGCTTCATCAACCTTCCGCCCAACTCCCGTCGAGGAGAGAGTGGCCACTCTGGAGGCGAGGGTCTCCTCTCTGGAGAAGGCAGTCACCGTTCTATCCACCGATAAGCTATCTAGTATAGAGTCTCATCTGGGAGTGGCCTTCCAGGAGATAGGCAAGTGTGTGAAGGAGGTGGATCTCAAGTCCGGCTTCGACTCCAAGATGAAGTTGATATCCCAGGATATATCAGGCAAGAAGGCCTACATCATCCAACTGGATGATGAGATCTCCAAGATAGACAAGGCAGCGGAGAAATTGAAAGAGCTCGATGATCTCCTCAATGATGAGCAGCCAGACAGGCTGAGGCTCATCCTGGAAGACAGCTTCAACCTGGCCAGGGCAGAGCTGGAAGGCCTCGGATCTCGAGATGAGAAGACAGAGACGATCGCTCAGTTGAGGAAGGATATAGATGAGCTGGGCAAGCTGGCATCCACATACACGATCTTCAGCTATGCAGTAGAGTAGAAGAGACATGAAGCAGAGACATGAGATAGATACAAAAATGAGAGGTATCTCTATTTTGTATCTGCTTCATGTATCTGCTTCATGTCTCTGCGTATCTCTTCATATCTCTGCTTCTACTGGCTGACAGTGAAGACTGGTACCCATGCCGCCCCATCGAACCGTTCGAATTGGAGGACCGGAGCATCAGCCACAGCGTTAGCATTATCTACCAACACAGATCGCATGGTGCCAGCTCGAGCAGGGGATCCATAGTATAGGGATTGGCCATGAGATCCATCCCCTGCCCATGCCGCGGCATGGCTAAGGATGAGTCCTCCGCTGTTTGCTCCACCCGCATAGTTGCCGGTGTCAGTGAGAGTGAGAACGTTCGCATAGTCTCCATCGATGTAGGCAGCATCGGGACCGATGGCCAGTCCAAATTGGGGATCAGCTGCCGCATTGGTGGAGGTGAGGAGAAGACCAGTGCTGGCCACACTCTTCAAGCTCACTACATTGGTTACTGGGTCCACATCGATATGGGTTGAGCCGGTGAGAGTGGGAACCAAGCTGAAGAGGGCGAAGGTGATGGTGTCGGTACCTAACACCGGGGGACTGTTTGATAGGGCGGTGATGACATAGCCGCTGGAGCCACCAGCGAATACATATGAGCCGAGCTTGACTTCATTGACCAGCGCGGAGTCGTTGTCCATATCGATGCATCGGCGGAGAACAACCAGTGCGGGAACCGCTGACTCAACGTAGTATACCCCCGAGCTGGAGTTGGGGGTGCCATTGAATGTGCAGAGGATACGAGACTGATATACGAGGGTTTGCTCTGTGGCACCGATACCAAGAGCAGCAACAACCACTCCATTCACTGTGAATGCATCATCAGCCAGTACCACCACATCATTGGCAAATACGGTGGTATCGGAGATGAGGATGGCTGATCCATCAGAGCCCGGATCTGGGGTGAAATCACTGACCAGCAGGCCAGCAGCTGGGTTCTTGGGGGATAGACCTTGAGCAACAGCATCCACATAGGCTTTGTTGGCCGCATCGGTGGAGGCAGCGGGAGATCCAACGCCAGTCAGTCTGACGTTCACATCAACTCCTCCTGTGACAGCAGAGAAGGCAGCGATGGCATTGCCGCCATCATTGCTCAGGGTTAGCAGGGTATGATTGGTCGCATCAGTGGGATCATACGCTCGGAGAGCAAGATTGGAGGCACCATCAGCCAGCCCAGCCCTCACTTCTGTGAGCTGGAGGAACTTGGATGAGAGAGTGCCGAGGGGTCCGACAGATGGGGGAGGAACGGGAGCGGCCATAGGGTCCTATACATTGAGAGGCATAAGTCTCGAGCATAAATAATGATGGCGAGCTATGTCATTAGCCTGGCATTGAAATTATATGAGTGGAGGAACATGTTGGGATTGCCCGTGGTACTACCCACTATGAGACAAACATCATAGGTCTTCACTGATCCCCTCACGATGTTCATGGTCATGGTAGAGCTCTTCAGATTGACCATGGATCGATCAAACTCGAACTGTACCTGAGGCTGGGGATAGATGAGCTGAGAGGGGAGGCCGTAGTTCTCTACTATGGTAATGGCATTGGCGAGGGGAGCCACTGGTGTCGCATCGATCTTCAGATCGATGCTGAAGTCCAGCAGATAGGTGAGGGTATAGTCAGTAGGGATGAATGGAGTGGCAACCGGATCACCCACGAGCAAGCCAGCTCCTCCAACTCCTCCACTTGCTACGTAGAAGGAGACCCCATCAAACTGCAGCTGTGCTCCGACGTTGTCGAAGAAATTACCGATGGGTATTAGAGAACCAGCTGTCCCCGTGAGCTGTACCCCAGCGGTGGGAGTGGCTGTTCCGGGGCTGAGATAATTGATGAGCATCATGTATGAGGTAATGCCCGAGCTCATGAGAGAGTAGATATTGGCATACGATACTCCCAGCTCGGTCTCGGTGGGATCGCTGCGGATGACAGCGAAGGCGTCAGTATCTCCATCAAGCAGGGTAGCCATCGTGGCTGTTGTCTTACTCCTGACGAGTATACCACTGGGTGCCACCACTTGTCCCAGAGCCTCGAGGGGTGGAACGTGAGTGAAGAGCTGCCACTCGATAGCTGACACGCCCACAATGATATCAGCGAAGGTGGTTTGCACATATCCCCTGCTTGCCTGGGTCGTTCCCCTCTGCACGAAGCAGAATGAGCCAGCTTCGATGGTCAGAGCAGAGTTGAAGTCCGTGGATCTCGTCAGCATGAAGGGATTGAGCTGAGCGAGGAAGTATATCCCGTTCTCCCATCGATTGGTCTGATCCTTGAGAAGGACTCGGTCACCCACCGCGATGGTAACTCCATCCAGAGGGGCAAGTGCCGCCACCCCAGTGAGAGATGCTCCAACTCCTCCTGTTCCATTGTCATAGGTACCCACCACGTTAGCAGTGGAGGCAGCCTTGACTGGATCCTTCTCTCCTCTGGCATCCAGCACCTCTCCCACATAGGCATCGAGATGCCCCTTGGGTACCACATCAGTGGAGAGAGCGGGATCACTCACTCCACTGATGCGGATGGTGCCGGTATCGGCAGAGAGAGAGACGAAGTTATCGGCCCCATCATAGACCATCTCCATGAGAAGAGCACCCGCAGCCACCGGATCAGAAGTAGAGAGCTTGAGAGAGCGAGGATCGAGTGCCCCCTTGATACCAGCAGAGATGGTATCAGCGGAGACACGGTTAGCATACACTGTCCCAAGATTGGTCACATCCATCAGGTGAGAGCTTCTATATATAGATGGCATATGATGGGTAGATAAATACTATGCCTCGTGTTGATGCCTCTTCTCATTGCCTCACCCATTGCCTCATCGGGATGCCTCTTCTCATTGCCTCACCCATTGCCTCCTCGATATGAGGCATATCAATGAGGCATATCAATGAGGCATCTCATCGAGGCATCTCATCGAGGCAATGAGAAGAGGCATCAACACGAGGCATCTCAACGGGGCATCGATACGAGGCCTCTCATCCAAGCACGTACCGAAGCATACCTATGGGGCGAGATGGCAGGAGATCAGATAACTACTTAACCACATGTCAGGATGAGCTCCCGCATCCATCACTTGCAGGCATAGATCGAACGTGGGTACAGCGGCACTGGTTACACTGACAAGGAAGGGAGGGAAGGTAATGGAGGCCACACCGGTGGTAGATGAGAATGAGAACACCTGAGCACTGGTAGTCCATCTGATCTCTCCGGGGGTGCCCTTGTCTTGCACCATCATGGTCATGCACATGATAGGGACGGTGATAGGAGAGGCAAGCAGTGAGACGGCATAGCTGAGCTTGAAGTGATACGTGACACCAGCTGTGAGGTTGGCTGGATTGAACGTGATACCGGCTGATCCCACGCCTCCAGGTATGGCCACCCCGCCAGCCACAACCCCTATTCTATCTAACTGAGCAGCGGCATCATCGAAGAAGTTACCGATGGGTATGAGAGCTCCCGCTGCTCCCACATGGGGCACACTGCCAGCCCCTCCGGGGGTGAGAGTACCCGGCTCAACATAGGAGAGGTCACAGCAGTAGTGGTTGTATCGAGAGGAGAGCATATCAAACACGTTGGAGTATGTGACCCCTCTCAGAGGGTCCGTGGGATTGGCTCGTACCACTGCATAGCTATCGGTCGATGGTTCCAAACCGATGAGAGCTCCCGTTGTCTTGTTCTTCAGCACGAGGGATCCCCCTCCCTCTACCAGGCGAGATCCCACCACAGTGAGAGGAGAGTCATATGCCAGGCCAGCCGGGACCGTGGTCTTCACTGAGAGGATATCCCCTGTTGTTCCGGTGCTTGCCAAGAAGGAGGAAGCATCCCCTCCACTGGCCACGATGAGAGTACCAGCAGCCGCTCCAGCCATGAGCTTCTTGGGTACCCACTTGCCCAGCGCTATATCAAAGGTAAGAAGCTCGGTGCCCGTGAGAGCTCCCACCTGAACATCAGAACAGCCAGAGATGGAGGGCTCAGGGATGAATGGGTCGAAGAGGATATCAGACACTCCAAGTATGAGGGTACCAGAGGTTGACTGGATGAAGATATTGCCCCCATTGCTCGTTCCTGATCGGACAAAGCAGTACGAGCCGGCTCTGGCCTTGGTTGGGGTGTCGAAGTCTGTGGATCGAGTGAGAACATAGCTGGTGGAGAGGCTCGTGAGAACATAGATACCGTTGGTACGGGGCAGGGTCTGGCTTCGGATGAGAACTCGGTCTCCCACACTGATGGTCACGGCATCTATGACGAGAGGAACTACGGTGCCAGTTATGGTGGCTCCCACTCCCGCTGTCCCATTGTCATATGTGGCTGATACCAGATTGATAGTTGAGGCCACCAGCACCGTATCCTTGGGTGTTCTCTCATTCATGCAGCGGAGATTGACCACATCCCCCTCGAGAGAGGGGATACCATCAATCCCTCCCAATTTGGTTGTTCCTGCTGTCGATGAGCAAGTTATGGAGTTGGATGTGCCCGTGTAGTTCATGTTGAGGGTGAGATTGCCCGTTGATCCTGCATCATGAGAGATGAGAGAGAGATCGCGAGATATACCCGCTCCCCTGAATCCTCCCTCCACTGTGCTCAACACTGTCTTGTTCGTGTATGAGGTTCCATATCCTGTGATGTCTCCCATCTTGCTCGGTCTACCCTTCTATATAGGGGGGATCATAGCTTGCGAGCTCATATATTATGTCTGGATACAGCAGGTTAGACTATATGAGCAGATGAAGAGAGAGGGGTTCGCACCCACCTCTCCCACGAGCAAGCAGACATCATATACCCTGCTAGTCTCTGTTGATATGACGACCCATATGGGAGGACTGGTGACTGTCACTGTGGTCTGATAGATATCGACTACCACCGCTGAGTTCATGTATATGAGCTGGGATGGATGGCCGTAGTTCTCTACTATGACGAAGGTATTGGTGAGGGGCGTGACCTGCGCTGTGTCCGGCCTGACAGACAGGCTGAACTGGAGCTTATATAGATAGAAGATACCGGGAGTATGGAGGCCCAGATCGAAGGCCATCCCGGCGTTGGCCATACCCCCAGCGATGGCATAGAAAGGGCCCGAGCTTTCCAACTGGTTGCCCGGATCATTGAAGAAGTTGGCCACAGGGATGAGAGTCCCAGCTACCCCCGCGAGAACTACCCCTAGCGGAGGAACGGGAGCTGGAGCGTGAGCATAGAAGACAGCCCCTATATAGAACTGTATACTACTCAGTGCCAGATGGAACAGGTTGGTGTAACTGATGCCTCTGGCTGTGCTCGTTGAATCACATCGAAGGACTGCCATGTTATCAGTCACGGGAGGTAGTTCTATCATGTTCTGCTCTGTCCTACTCCTCACAAGAAGGGAGCCCCCAGTGGGTGTCTGTGATCCCAGGGTGGCAGTGATAGACTTGTTTGTCCAGGAGCTTGAGGGTCCATCATATGCTAGCACATCGTTGTTGCTCCTCGTCGTCAGCGCCACATCCGTTGATCCGGCAATGGATGGGCTATCGGAGATGGGAGAGAAGGCCAGAGCTGAGACACCGATGATGAGAGGACCGTTCGTTCTCTGTATAAAGCCCTTACCTGCATGGGTGGTGCCCTGCCTTACAAAGCAGAATGAGCCAGATGAGACCTCGCTGGGGGTATCGAAGTCTGTGGTTCGAGTGAGAGTATATCCCGCTGTGGTATCTGTCAGAGAGTAGATGCCGTTCTCCCACGCGTTGATCTGATCCTTGATGAGGATGCGGTCTCCGAGAACGAGCGTTAGGCCATCTATCATGGTGGCGGTCGCCTGAATGGTGGCTCCAACTCCGGCTGTCCCATTGTTATATGTCCCAGCTATGGGAAGGGTCGTGGCCACTGTCACCGGAGCCTTCACCCCAGCAGATGAGACGAGCCCATCCACATACTCCTTGTTAGTTAGATCATGAGAAGACAGCGGAGCTCCACTGCACCCCCCTATCCTGATGGGACCGGTCGATGAGGAGAAGCTCAGCCCATTGTCTGCCCCATCATAATGGAGGACAGCATCGATCGCTCCTGTCACCCCATCCTTGCTTGCTCTGAGAGTGAGGCTCTCTGCTGTTCCCTCTCCAGCGAAGCCTCCCTCTATGCTGGAGGCAGATAGAGCCTTCGTATATGTCGTACCCAGCGATGACACATCCATGAGAAGCTGCTTCTATATATGGAGGGTCCTTCATCAAGCAAAAAAATGATGGGGGTTCTGCCTACCTACTGTAGGTGGCTGCAGGCAATGCCTCCAACCATGCGGTGGTACCACCACAGCCTGATAGCTCTGAGCTTAGCTCCCACACGGTAGAGCCTATAGCTGAGGGTGTTGGGAACGTGTGCTTCCATGGGGATATCAAGCGATGAGAGCTCAACCTGTTCCGCCTGCCTCGGCATCAGCTCATAGCTGGTATGGATGGGCCACGTGCTGGGCATGCCTGCGTCGTACTCTCTCTCGAGCTCCTTGATCCCGTCGATCAGTATGGAGGGTACCACATGCATCTCAGCAGAGAAGCGCCGCCGATTGTCTACACAGAGCACAAGGTAGGAGGGATCACTACAGCAGTACTCACTACAGATGCTGGGCACCATATAGCAAGTCATGTCGCAGATCCTCACAACGATGGCGTGGGTGTTAACCTTCAGCTCTGCTCCCTTGCGGGCGAGGCATTGGGGATGGCACTTGCACTCACAGATGCTGTCATTGCACATGAGCATGCGCTTGCGGCCAGGACCTCGGCTCACCCTCTGGAAGGAGGCTTGGGTAGATCTCGAGAGCCAGAAGTCATAGGCAGTGGCCAGGAAGTGCTTGAAGTCCTCTCCTTCGATATCAACGCCACATACCCGATCAAAGCTTGTTAAGGCCCTGTGGTACCTGTCCTTCTGGCATGGCTTCGTGAGAGGATGGCCATACTCATCGAACCTCATCGAGTGTTTGACCACCCGGGTTTGACTGGAGTGCATGGGACAGCCGCATGGGCTACCTTCGGTGAGGGTGTCGTCCTTGTAGATGACCACATGAGCGAGGGCCCGATTGGTGAGGTTGGTCATCCTGAGGATGAGGTGCATCGCATACAGCGGAGGCCATATGAGAGCTCTTCTCAGCGCTGGGACGAGGATGAGGGCAGCGAGGGCTAGAGCGTAAGCGAACATGAATAGCGTATAGCTAGACGTAGTAGCTCGGTCTGAGTAAGGTGTATATAGCATATGCTCGATTAAAAAATCCTCTGGTCTGGGGAGGAAATTTTTGAAGAATATCTCTCTCATATATAACACCCATCAAAGCCATCGAGGATGCTCTGCAACAAGGACCATGTGCTGCTCATCTTCAGCGAGGAGCTGAAGACCAACGATCGAGACAGAGACATCGCCCTCTCCAAGGCCCCCAAGGAGGATATAGCCTTCATCCATGAGCTGAACTCCTTCAACCGGGAGCTCATCGCCATGAGCAGAGACCGTAGATTGGAGGCGGTGGAGATAGCCGGGGGCATGGTCAAGGACCCATGGGGAGCCCATCATCTCCCCCTGTATGAGGGGAGCCTCAGCGAGACCACCCCCGAGCTCGGCAAGAAGGAGAAGGCCAAGCTCATCGATCGGTCATTCATCAATGAGGTGCTGAGACTCAACAGAGCATTCGAGCTAACCCCGGAGAGAATGAAGCTAGCCGGCATATCCTTCCATATCAAGAAGCTGGAAGAGGCCATGGCCCTCCACCACAAGAGGATGGCCGATACCAAGTAGCGTGGGCAGCATATGCAGCCAAGCAGCTAAGCAGCTAGGCTGCATGGGTATCATGCATGTATTTTTTGTATCCTACCCTCGCTCCCATGGGGAGGAGCCATTGATGAGGGGCATCTCTCTCATATATAGCACTTCCTCATCGATGGAGGCCTATCATTTTGATAACGTCCCCCTCTTCGAGTTTGAGAGAGGCCGCAAGCAAGCCAAGGTCCTCGATATCTATGATGGGGATACCTTCACTGCCGTGTTCCTCCATCATGGGAGCCCGGTGAAGGTGAAGGTTAGGCTGGCTCATATCGACACCCCAGAAATGAAGGGAGGAAGTAGGGACAGCAAGGAGAGAGCTCTCTCTGCCAAGTGGCATCTCGTTGAGCTTGTCATGGGGAGAGAGATGAGCCCCTCGCTGAGCAAGAAGGAGTTGAGAGACCTCCTCTCAACCAACACCCGCTCTCAGGAGATAGACTTCCTCGGGTTTGATAAGTATGGTAGATCTCTATGTGATCTCTATGTGGAGGGCATCTCTGCTTCTGATGTGATGATCGCAGCGGGGCATGGATATAGGTATGAGGGAGGAACCAAAGCAGAGAGCACAGCATAGATAGAGAGGAATGGGTATTGTTTTGTATCTCATCTCTGTGATGCCTCGCACTGATACCTCATACTGATGCCTCGTACTGATGCCTCGTACTGATGCCTCTTCTTACTGCCTCGTACTGATGCCTCATACCAATGCCTCCCTTCGGTGTAGTAAGAAGAGGCATCGATATGAGGCAGTAAGAAGAGGCATCGATATGAGGCAGTAAGAAGAGGCATTGATATGAGGCAGTGAGACGAGGCATCAGTGAGGGGGTATCAGCATGGACTCGCCCCTCCCGAGACCAAAAAAAATAAGAACTACTACCCCCTACGTGCTAACCGTGGAGCTCTGTCTCCTCTCCCATATCTCCTTCATGATAGCTAACTTCTCTCCCATCTTGTACCGAGCTATTCCTCTCTGCTCTTTTGCCCTAGCTGCCTCCCTCTCCAGTTCTCGAGTGAGAGCGAGGGGCCATGGGTACTTGGATGACGGAGCAGAGATGGGAGTAGAAGTGGGAGTAGAAGTGGGAGTAGAAGTGGGAGCAGAAGTGGGAGCAGAAGTGGGAGTAGAAGCAGGGGTAGAAGTGGAGGTAGATGGGGTACGGGACATCAGCAGCGAACGAGAAGGAGGCTCTGCCTCTGAGCCGCTGTCATCAGTGTATGAAGCAGAGGTGCCATCATCAGAAGGGGATGGACTATCTGATCTTCTATTCCTTCTGACTCTCTGGCTCCTCTCGACTTCATCCTCTGTGGCTGGCAAAGAAGGCAGCGCTTCGAGGGCTGCTCTCGCCTTAGCTACTGCCTCTGCTCTCGGGTTGGCTATCATCAACTCGATGTGGGCATCGATCTCCTCCTCGAAGCCTGGGTAGTCATAGAACCATTCAGTGTACTTGCTGGAGCGAGTGTCCACGAACCAGCTATGTAAGGCCTTCTCTGTGGCCTCCATATCTGTGACAGCCCATTTCCTGTGGCAATACATAGCTGGTTCTGATGTTCTGAACTCAGCGAGCCTTCGATCTACTGACTCAGTGAGTCCTATCTTCGAGATCCCCTCTCTATTGGGAGTTCTCATCATGTAGATGAAGCCAGCTCTGGAGCTCTTATCATGTATACGTATCAGCACCTCCTGCCTCCTCTGCCACCTTGCCTTAGCTTCTGCCTCTGCCTTGAGCCTCTCCTCCTCTCTTACTCTCTGGAGCTGGGACTCCTTGATAGACAGCTGCTCCATGGCCTCATCCAAAGCTCGACGATGAGAGATCTCTGATATATATTGGATGAACATGGAGAGAGTCTCCTCCAACCTCAGGTAGTAGTCGCAGTGATCATTTCCCTCATCTGTGTTTGCCTTCATGAGGAGCTTCTTATAACACCGCCCCGTCACCAGGTAGTACTTCTTCCCATTGATCTTCCTCGATGGGCCGGCGGCTAAATTTAGCCGGCCAATCTCATCCTCATCCAACTGATATGACAGTCCCATCTGCACCACCGGGTGCTCGTACTCGACGTCCATGTAGTCGTCGTTCTCTGTGTAGTGTTTCCTCAGTATCTGAGTATAGAAGTGCTTGTATCTATCAACCGTGCGTTCCCTCGTTAGGTACTTGCTTATGATGTAATCACTGAGATAGACCAACGAGGTGTTGAAGTCAGCCTGCATGTATATCCTCATCATGCTGATCTCCTTCTCTGTGAAGCCAAGCAGATGAGCCACATCATCAGGAGATAGAGCATCTCCTCCCGATGGAGTCCTCGCTACCAGCATATCAAGAGCCTCCTTCCTCTGCATGGTGATAGTTCCTTTATACATGGGCATGAGGCTATGATCAAATGCTTGATGCCTCTCATTGATGCCTCTCTCATATGCCTCTCTCATATGCCTCTTACTGATGCCTCTCACTGATGCCTCTCATATGCCCCTCTCATATGCCCCACTCAGTAAGGGGCTTCGATACGGGGGCATCTCGATGAGGCATCAATGAGAGGCATCAGTAAGAGGCATCTCGATGAGGCATAGATACGAGGCATCAGTAAGAGGCATAGATACGAGGCATCAACCGATGCCCCATACTACTCCTCTATCATATGAAGCAGTACCTCTCGAAGAGAGGCCTCGGTTCCATCTACTCTGTAGAAGAACAGCCCATTTCGTTGGGCAAATGAGAGATCGTTGTCGGCGTCTCCTATCATGAGAGAAGGGAATGGCTTCTCTGCTAGATCCCATGCTCCCTTGCCTATCAGCTCGACCCTCACCTCCTCCATCCATGGATATGTGTCTCTCATGAAGGAGAGGAACAGCCCAACGAAGGGTATCCTCTCATCCTCTTCCCCCTCTTCGAGCGGCCTATCCTCGGAGAGCATCTCATACATGGAGAGTTCCACCGCTCTCATGCATCGGCATCTCTTCAGAGCAGAGATGAGCTCTCTATCGATGTCTGGGAACCGATAGATATATACGCTATCTTCCGAGATAGCATATCCCTTCTTGCTCTGTTGAGATGCAGCAGGAATGGAGGGAGAGAGCATGGGTATCGATATGTCCGCATCATCCAGCAGGGATAGTATCTCGCCCCTGTTCTGTGTTGAGTTGGTGACCAGCATCATGGGGATATCTATCCCTGATAGGAGCCCGACAGAAGGGAACAGCGGAGAGGATCTCGATGAGCGGAGAGTCCCATCGAGATCGAGATACAAGGCCTTATACTCTCCCCTGCCGCATATATCCATTGTGAGAAGGAGGAATCGCTCCTCATCATCTTCTCCCATCATGGTAACCCTCGCTGCTCCCTCTATCTCATTGCTCTTATCCCTGATGAGAAAGCCCCCTCTCTCATAGAGCGAGACGAGATAGGGCACGCAGCCAGAGTCCCACGTCTTGAGAAGGAAGAAGGGAGCATCCCCATATGATATGCCCCTTATCATAGAGCCGGAGGATATGAGAGAGCCTATCTTGCTTGCCAGAGCTCTCATCCTCTCCATATCTCTCCTCGCTCTCGCTATGTATTGGTGCCTGTCTCTCATGACAGCCAGAGCCATCTCTATGGAGAGATCGAGCACATCCTTATCACAGTATGCCACCCTCAGAGTAGAGATGATCTCCTCTCGGGCTAGTACATACCCTATCCTTGCTCCTGCTAGCATGAATGCCTTGGAGAAGGTCCTCGTGACAATGAGATTGGGAGGAGATGAGGGAGAGAAGAAGCCCCCATCTGCCTCTCCATACTCTATATAGGCCTCATCGATGATGAAGAGCTTGTCGGGGAATGACTCAATCACATCGATGAACGAGGATGGGAGAGATGTCCCCAGGGGTATATTGGGCGATGAGAAGTATATCACATCAGCCATGGGTATGAAGGGCATGGGATCCTTCTCCAGTATGAGGTTCTCTCTCCCATAGATGAGAGCGGCATCGTGTATAAAGCCCGGGTAGTTGGGTATGGGTACAAGCACCCTCTTGCCCTCAGCATGGAATGTCCGGAGGATGAGAAGCAGGGCATTGCCCGATCCATTGGTCACGAGTATCTCGTTCTCTCCCGCTCTGGTATGGGCCGCGATCTCTCTCACAAGCTCGGGCATCTCATCATGTTGGGGATAGAAGTTGAAGTCATCGGCTATGGTCTCATGCCTCCCGAAGTTGAGCACCACAGAGAGATTGACCACCCCGGCCGATGATCTGGGGATATCATATGATCCCTCCCCTTCATGATGGGGGTTTGTATCCATAGCTCTATATATGGGGAGTATGTATTTGGATGGCTTATTTGGATGGGATCATATCAGGAGAGAGCATATCTATGCCCTGCTCGTTGTGCTCTGCATTATGTATTTTGCTATCTTCTATGCATGGCAGAGCATGAGGAAGAGGTATGATCTGTGCGAAAAAATAGAGAGAGCATGTGTTCTCGGCTGCCCATCCGGTCGATGTCCTCCCGATTGGATGAGAGGGGATAGCTATGCCCTGGAGCCTGGCACCAAGCCCAAATGCCTGTTCACCACATGGGAGTTGTCTCACTTCATATTCCATGGGTTCATCGGCTACTTCTTCAACTTGTGGGTGTCTCTGGCTGTGGGTGTCTCGTTCGAGCTCTATGAGTATGCGTTCCTCAACTGCGAGAGCCTCATTGATATCGTGGCTAATACCGCTGGGTGTATGGTTGGGGCGGCTCTTCGGCATTAGCTGGCAGAGATTTCATCTCTCATATATAGATATGGCATCTCCTGCTCCTGCTCCTGCTCCTGCTCCTCCTGCTGCTCAGACAACAGATGGTACTGCCACTGATGGTACTGTCAATCACACTCTCAGTTGGAAGGGTACTCTCATCTTCCTCGCTATCCTCAGCTTCCTGTGGTGGGCAATCACATGGCCCATTCGTAAGGCAGCAAGCCTTGGGGTATCGGCCTTCAAGAAGATGACCAGCGGGGGGATCTCATCCCCCATTCCATGGTAGAGAGGCTCGAGCTCGGAACATAATAAGAGAGGCATAGATATGATACCCCCTATATAGTTCTATCTCTGTATCATGGCTGCTGTCCCTCCATCGGTCGACTCTCTCGGCTCCATCTCATCGAAGAGTATCAGGGCATCGGCTGTCAATGCCGGTCTCGCTGATGGTGGCACCTCTGCCAACCTCAGCCTGACAGCATATAACCCACTGGATGCCAGTCAGTTCACCTCTATCATTCTCTCCAATGATGGAACCACCTCCACTGTGGCATTAGCAAATGATGCGGGTGGAACTGTCAGTCTTGGAGGCGTCGGTCTCCCGCAGTCAGGCACTGATGCCGCCAACAAGGACTACGTGGATGCTCTCGCTCAGGGTATCAGTGCCAAGAACTCGGCCTATGCTCTGATGACAGGCAATTTCGTTCCTGATGTATCCGATGCCCAGACGATTGCCATCAGCACAGCCACCGTCTTCGCTGGAGATGTGGTCGTGTTCGAGGAAGGCTCCGTCACCTTCAATGGGGTGGTCATCCCTGGATTGGGAGATCCTATAACCTTCGAGCCCCTCAACACTCTCAACCCAGAGTTCAGAGTACTCCTCACATTTGGGGGAGTGGCCAGCGTTCGAGCTGGGGTATACTGCGTGACAACCACTACCTCCACCTCCGCTGTGCTCGTTCGATGTGCAGACATGAATAGCGGGGACGCGGTCAACGAGATCAAGGTGGGCACATACATCTTCGCCGGGGGGTCCAACGGCTATGTGATCAGCGCGATGGGCTTCACTCCAGGAGTGGGCTTCGTTCTTGGGACCGATACCATAACGATGACCCAATTCAATGCCCCGGGCACATACACGGGCTCAGGGCTCGTATCTGTTGATGCTGGAGCGAGGAGCATCTCCATATCCAGCTCAGCCAGGAGAGGTCTTCTCCTGGCATCGACCACTGCTCTCACTGAGCCCTCATATACCAGTGTGATAGGACCAGAGAACACCGCAGCCATAGCGGGAGATCCAGCCAATCTTCTTACCATCAGAGACCCAGGAGCACATGATGGCACCATCAATGCGGGAGGTCTTATCATCGATGGCCCAGCCAGCTGGCCGGGAGACGCCACAACAACAGGCCAGGCCATATATCATGGTAAGCCAACAGCAGTGGGGAGTATGAGGAGCACCCTCAAGTCATCAGGCACATTGAACTCTCCCCTTCTCCATGTTGAGAGGTGGGATGGTGCGGCGTGGTCTTCCGTGTTTGCGATAGGGCAGTAAGGAGAGCAAAAAAAATGATGGTGATGGTATGGTGATGGTGATGGTGATGGTGATGTCGTTGTTACTCCCTCCTCCGCCTCCTCTAGCTTCGTTCGTTTCGTTCGTTTCGTTCGTTTCGTTCGTTGATCTACCAGTTCCTTATGATACCCATCTTGCCTCTCGTAAACAGGTGCTGCACTCTCTGCAGTGGGATTACTCCACCACTGTAGTTGTTTCTGTCAATGCTGGTCAGAGATACCGATGGGTTGTCCGTTGAGCGAAGGCCAGCAACCGGCGCTACCACTGCCCTGATGTTCCCGATCGACGGCTGAATGTGCTGGCCACCTGACGGGGAAAAGGTGATGTCGCGCGCACTCTCCACCCGTACACCTCCAAACCCCAGCGCGGAGAAGGCACTCTCGTAGATGTCGTGTCTGATGGGGGTGGCATGATCTTTTGTGGTCATATCCTTCACCGTGGCGGCTATTAACACCCTGCTCCAGGAGATACCCTCCATGCCAATCGATGCCGTCCCGAAATGGCAGTTGCCATTGTCGAGGCAGTGACGGGCATGGAAGATAGCCCCCGTCATGGAGTGTTCGGCGCAGAAGCCAAGACCTCCCAACGCGACCGTCCATCCGTTACGGCACCCACTTACGCGGCAGGCCAACGGGGCAGCCGCACAGGTCAGGAGTTGCAGCGCATTGTACGCCTCTGCCTTTGTTAGGCAGGGTCCGTGGCATGTGATGTGGCTGCTGACCGCTGACCTGGTGGCCAGTGGCACGGCATGGCCTAACCTCCTCAGAATATTGGTGCAGTGAGGCTCTACTCCGTTCGTTCTCAGCAATCCAAGGGCAGTGCTCATCAGCAGTGCCGTCGTTGCCTGATCATTGATGCCGGTGTAGCCAGTGTCGTTCGCATCGTTCGCATTGCCGGACGGCAGTATCACGTTATTATATATCCGCAAGGAGCCATACAAGCCATTGAATGATGCCTCGAGGGGAGACTGCGCTGGTTTGACAGGGAGATCCTCTGCCTCTGCCTCTGCCTTTGCCCTGGCCTCTGCTCTGGCCTTGGTTCTTGCTTCCTTGGCTCTGATCTTGGCCTCCTTTGCTCTGGCTCTGATCTCCTTGTCTTCCACCTCTGCCCTGGCTCTAGCTTCCCTGGCTTCCATCTCCGTTCTGACCCTGGCTTCCTTGGCTTCCACCTCTGCTCTTGCGTCTGCTTCTGCCTTGATCTCTGCCTCTGCCTCGGCCTTCTGCTTCTGCTTCATCCTCCTCCTCTTTGACTTGGTGTCCTCCTTCCTTGCCTCTCCCTCTCGTCTCGCTTCTTCCGCCCGTCTCGCCTCTTCTTCTTGTCTCGCTTCTTCCTCCCATCTCTCCTTCAGAGATGCCTGAACCTTGGCGTTTATCTCCAGCCACGCCTGGTACCTCTCCTCCTTTGCCGCCCGCTCCACGAGAAATTCCCTACTGATATCGAGCATTTCCCTGATGTACTCATTGGCTACGCCTATACGTTCCATTTCCTCACTGCGCCGGAATCCATTCCACGCTTTTGACTGGAGATTAATCTTATTGCGGACTATATCCATGATACTACCCTTTTTCCACTTCATGGTAATGGCATCGACGTAATCGTAGTCCTTCTTCTCCGTTAGTCTGGTGTACATGGCTTTGGCAATTTTAAACGATTCGTCTCCCTCCTCATTTCCATTCTGTCCCTTCATCATCATCCAATAGAGGTGGGTAACTATCTCCCTTTTTGCCTCCCTTTCCTCATCATCCTCATTATCCTCATCATCCTCATCATCCTCATCATCCTCATCATCCTTGGGTATCTTGAAGAGGTCCGCCACCAGACTCCCCAGCTTCTCGATCGTCTTCACATTGTTCTGGTAGCTCTGGGTCATGCAGTCATGTCGGCCCTTGGTGTGAGCATTGCAATGCTTGCATTTTTCATGGCCAAACACCCGACACATCATGTTGGTCCCTTCTCCTGGCACCCCCCCAGTGCAGGTACATGGGTCCACCACAATGGTGGTAAGTTTCAGCACCCGTTCCATCGCGATATCGTGCTCGATCCTAGCGGCCAAATCTCCGAGCTCACATAGGGATCCGGCAATCTTCCTTTCCTCCACTTGTAGGGTTGCATCGATCCGTCGCCTTTCCCCATCCAAGAATGCATTCACCATCATTCCTCTTTGTGTCTTAACCACCTTGATCTCTCCTATCACCTTCTGTAGTTTAGTGTTCCTGCCTCTGCCCATTTGTCAAAATAGCCTAGAAAAAACGTCACTCAGAAGGTGTACTATAGCTCAACTTCATTAAAAACTATCCCATGGGCAGCAAAAAATAGGGGCCCATATTTACACTGCTTCTGCCTCCATTTCCAGGGGTAGCATGCCATCTCGGACCAGCAACTGCTCTCCAGAGGGGGTAGTCAGCGTGGCTGCCAGATCGTCGTCCATGGGCACTATCACATAGTCTGATCCCCTGTCTACCCTCAGGCTTGCCCCGGGCGGCAGTATTACCTCCACTGGCTCCCCAATGTGGATGTTGCACTTCAATGCCCTTATCTGGCCGAGATCGATGGGGTTGCCTCTCACCTCAGCCTCAGCCTCCACATTCACCTCATCCAGGACGTGATCCGAGACGAGATGAGATAGGGTTGGATCGCCGAGTATCCTCATGCCGTAGATGTTACCGCTGGTGGCAGAGATGTCCACATATATTCTCTCCACCCACCGAATCATGTTGAGGTAATGGCGTCTTATCTCCACCAAATTGACTGATTCCCAGCCATATATGATCCCATGAGGAGCGGGTATCGGCCTGTATGTGGTCAGTAGCTCTCTGCTGAGTCTCAGGGGTATGTTCAGGTATCGCCGCTTGGGAGGGGTGTCGCATGTCAGGCATTCATAGGGTAGATTGACTATATGGGGCATATCAAGGGCCTCCCTACACATGTGAGCGATTTTCAAGGAGACGGAGGCATAGTCCAGGATGAGGGAGACGACCTCATATGGAAGGTTAAAAGCTGGAATAGTAGAGGAATGACTGCTGTAGGTACTTCCCATAGTAGTTACCGTGTAGTCGAGACGGGTGGAAGGTGTACTCTGTGTTTCCAGCGTTAAAAAATATCAGATCATTGATGCTCGCTGCTGTTGCTACTGTATATGAACATGAGGATGGCATAATTTTTTAAGGGATCGACTCTCAATCATAAGACCCATCCAGTCACATCCAGTCATACCGCTACATAGCCATGACCATCAACGATATCCCCACCGATCGGACCCATAGGTACTACTGCAGTCTGTGCTGTCTACCAGAGGCAGATCCAGCTGAGCTCATCCTACCTGAGCAGCCAGCCGTGTTTGTCTTCGGTGCCAGCACGACAGGCTATCACGAGAGATGCCTCCAGTACTGCACAGCAAAGAGGAAGCACGGGCTGAGAGATCCCCCATGCTATCGCTGCCATGGAGAGATAGAAGCCATGCATAACCCTCTCGTGATCTTGCTCGATATGGAGACGCGCTTCTATCATACTTGGTGTGAGCCCACGCTGGCCACCAAGCGGAAGAGAGAAGACTAGAGGCTCTCCATGGATAATTATTTTGTATTCCCAGGCTCGATCTATTATTTTGAATGCACAGATTTGATATATATGACACCTACAGAGCCTTCTGCTACCGTAGCCATGAACCTCATCCCTGAGATAGTGGATGCTGTGAGAAGCTTTCTAGATGAGACCTCCGACACCCTGCTCTCGATGACATGCCGGGAGCTGATGAGGCCGAAGCCCATGACGATCTCCTTCAGGGAGGCCATGCGGAGCCCCGATGTCTTCGGATATGTTCTTGGGGGAGTCGAGCCCACACGGACTGAGCTCATTCTCATCGCGGCGAGAGATGGGAACATACCCATGATGGAGTACCTCTTCAGCAGGGAGTACTCTCTCAACTGGGATATGATAGAGGAGGCCGCTCTATATGGCCAGCTTGCCGTCGTTCGGTGGCTCATCCCCCTGACAACGAGCCCGCCCATCGGTTTGGGAAGCCGCATCATGAGCAAGGCATTGGAAGGAGGCCATATCCATGTTGCCGAGTATCTCGTCTCGATGGGCTATGAAATGAATGAGGCGGTTCTCTCATCGGCGGCCAAATCGGGCAGTGTTGAGGCTTACAAATGGGTGGAAGCTCGGCTCCCCTCTCCGATCCCCTCTATTCCTCTGGAGACAGCAGCCTCATCGGGCAGCATACCCATGATAGAGCTTGCCCTATCGAGAGGCCATACCGAGGAGACACCGGGAGCGGCCATGGCTGCGGCCGCATCCAGCGGCAACCTCCAAGCCGTCGAGTGGATGAACTCCAGGGGGTATGCGATCATTTCCGGCACATTTCCCTGCCATGAGATCGCCATCATCCGATGGCTCCATCGCCATAGAGGAATGGTATATGGCACTGCCATGCAAGCGGCGTTCGCGACAGGAACGATGGGCGATATAAGATGGCTCCTCTCCCTGGGCATTTCTTCCTCTGCCCCTTATTCGATAATTGTCCATAGGGGGGACCTCACCCTTGCTCAACACCTCTATGTCATGGGAATTAGGCCTATTGAGCAGGATGTTGTTCAAGCCATCGTGGAGGGTAAGATAGGCATGCTTCGATGGATGCATTCGGTGGGAGCAGTTGGCATGAACCCATGGACTAGAGATGTATGCCGTAACCTGTTCCTTAGAGCAGGGATACCCATGTTGAGGTGGGCCAGAGCCCATGGCTGCCCTCTTCCCAGTGAGATTGGCATGAAGATGTTATGGAGACGTCCCGCCATCAAGCGATGGGTTGATACTGCTCCTCCAGCCGGATCCGCGTAGATGATAGCCCAATCCCTTATTTTGTGTCTCTATGGGATGCCTCGATGAGATGCCTCTATGAGATGCCTCTATGAGATGCCTCGTTGATATGCCTCGTTGATATGCCTCGTCGATATGCCTCGTCGATATGCCTCATCCCATTGGGGCATCGGTGAGAGGCATCAGTACGAGGCATTGATATGAGGCATCAGTACGAGGCATTGATATGAGGCATCAGTACGAGGCATCAGTGAGGGGCATCAGTACGAGGCATTGATATGAGGCATCAGTGAGGGGCATCAGTGTAAGCTAGTTCTTGAGGCTGAACTCCTTGTTCTTGTTCTTCCCACTGGGGAAGTAGGTAGTGAAGGCTGCATTGCTCTTTATATTGCTCTCCTTGTAGTTGATCCCCATGAGGTATATGGTTTGTGTTCCCTTATCATCTGGTCCCATCACGACAGCCCCTATGGCAGGATGAACCTCAGCCAACCACATGAAAGATTTGAGGGTATAGTCTGTATCATTTCCCATGGCTCCGGGAACTATGACACCGAAGGGATCGGTATCTACCATCTGCCCCTTCACCATTCTGCCATCAAATTTCATGAGGTCTGTCTTGGTAGATGAGCCCACACGAGAGTATATGACCCCGGAGATAGAGGCGGCGACGATGAGGCCGATGGCCAATCCAACCCAGAAGTTAGGCATCTATATGGGGCTATCATCTTATGGGATGTGATATGTGATGCCTCATATCGAAGCCCCATATCGATGCCCCATATCGAAGCCCCATATCGAAGCCCCATATCGAAGCCCCATATCGATGCTCCATATCTCAGCCCCATATCGATGCCCCGCTAGTGAGGGGCAATGGTAAGGGGCATGAGTAAGGGGCATGAGTAAGGGGCATGAGTAAGGGGCATGAGTAAGGGGCATGAGTAAGGGGCTTCGATATGGGGCATGAGTAAGGGGCATGAGTAAGGGGCATCGGTAAGGGGCATCGGTGAGGAGGTCTCAAGCAGTAGATAATCAAAAAAATTATCCCTGCTTGGGATCTATGCCTCTATCATCTGCTTGAGGGTATCGATGGTGGCATTTGCCTCTTTCAACTCCTTCTTCATCTCGCTGCTCTCATATCGAAGCTCTCGTATCTCCTCATTCTTCTCCTTCAGCTTGGCTTGCATATCCTTGATCTTCTTCTCTGCCTGGGTCAACTGCTCGAAGAGGCAGCCCTTGGACGAGTACTTGTCGAGGATTGCCTCGATGGATACTGAGTGCATGTCATTGGCCCATCTGATGATCTCGGCATAGTCATTGGGTATGCGCCTGCCCCCGCCTCCCATAACTGCCCTATCAGTGGCGAGGAATGAGTTCAAGTAGTTGGTGGTATATCTGTATGTGTTTGATTCTCTCCGCTGTGCGATGACGTACTCATCATCATGCCCCATTTTGAGACCACTGACTGTGGTAGGTACTGGACCAGTCCACAGCTCAGGCTGGATACGCCTCGCATTCTCCTCTCGCTGTATCAGTCGTATCCTCTCTATATATGCTGATCTCCTCTGTTCTGACTCCTCGTCTATCTTCCTCAACTCCTGTAGCAGAGAGTCCATGGCTGTGATTGGTGGGGGTATATGAGGCATGGGTAGAGTTCAAAAATTTTTGAATCACTCGCTGCCAGAGTATATATCGGCCACATCAACCCCAACATCCAAGTATGATGAGACTCAGATTAGACAAGTATCCAGAACCGAGACAGTCACCAGCCTATCAATTTGCTCTGCTTGGTATAACGGCCAGGGGGCAACCCGGGGGGCAATCAGAGAGAGGAGTTACCCCAGCTACTCCAGCTACTCCAGCTACCCCAGCTACCCCAGCTACCCCAGCTACTCCAGTTCCCCAAGTCGGAGTGACTGCTGCTCCAGTTCCCCGGGTTGATACGACTGCTACTCTGGTTGCGGGCAGTATCAAGTACGCCGATCTCTTCACTATAGAGTGCACAGCATGTGGCGGGATGTATGTGAGCTCGGGGAAGAACGCGAGGGACAGATACACGGAGCATATCAACAGTCCATCGGCCAGGACCTCGTTTGCCACCCATCTCAAGAAGTGTGGTGCCCCAGCCATGAGGCTCATCAATGTAGAGAGAGTTACCTACTCCAAGGTAACAGAACTCGCCAGCTTCGAGCACGAGAGAGTCTACTCTCTCCGCTCATCGCTCGGAGTTGACAAGGTGATCAACAAGTGTAGGTAGGCGATGAGCAGTGGATGATATATTTTTTTTGGATTTCTCACAGCAGGGATAAAAAATATATCATCCACTGCTTGCTGCCACTACCAACCACTACCTAGTACCTCTCCTCATAGACTCTCCTTATCTCATCGATCAACTCCTGCTCCCCGAATGGAGGAGTTGACAGAGTGATGAGACATGAGCTGACAGAGAACTTCCGTGTTCGCTTAGCAAGCTCTCTCGTGGCTTCCTTCAGCAATATAGAGTTAGGAGCATACTCGAGGCTCAACACAGGAGATGAGAACGAATGCCCGTATCTTCTCGCTATCAATCTCTCAGGCACAGTTCTATTGGATTGCTGTACCCCATGCATAGAGAAGCGCTTGTATCCCTGCTCATTATCGGTCACACGGAAGAGGAGGAACACCTCCTTCTTGTCTGTGTTGATCACAGCAGGCACCGCTCTATCTGCCACCTCTACCAAGAGCTCCTGGGTGAACTGGAGGGAGTCGTTGGTCTCTGCTAGTTCTCTTCTTGCTTCTGTCAGCTCGCTCCCCATACCAGCCAGCTCTCTCCTGGTGCCTGTCACCTCAGTGATGAGGGTTCTACTGTTGAGTAGTGTCTCCCTGAGCTCTCTCTTGATATCCTCTATATCCTGCTCTAGCTGGGAGATATTCCCTCTCTGAGAGGAGATGATACCATCCTTCTCATCTATGGTCCGCTGCATCTGTGCCATCTGCTCCCTCATCACCTCCTCAACTCCCCTCTCGAGGCCATACCTTACATTACCAAACACTATCAGCTCATGGATCCATGATGATACTCTCACTTCGAACCTGGGAGATATCCATGTCGCAATGGAGATAGCAACCTGAGGATGGACCCATGTGCCTCTGCCGTTATTGGGACCAGTTGTTATGGCCTTGGTGAGTAGGTCCCTCGAAATTTCGAGGGACCCTGCGAGTTCGAGGAGGAAGGGCTCCTTCTTGCCCCTCTCGTTCCATCTCGATAACTCGGTCCCTCCTGCCTTACATAGGGCAGTGGCATTCACATATCCATCTGATTGGCGACATATTACCTCAAAGCCATCCAATTGGAGACGAACATCTCCAGCTAGAGCCTGAGACAAGATGAGAGCGAAGTTCTGCATGCTTGATTGGGTATCAATTGCCTTGATCTGGTATCAATTGCCTTGATTGGTGAGGCTATATCGAGCATGTCCATACTTCAAAAATTTGAACACATCATACTCGCTGTATACCAATACATATCAATGGATACCATGGGAGCAATTACCATGATTGGTGAGGCCATATCGAAAAAATTTGAACACATCATACTCGCTGTATATCAACACATAGCAATGGATACCATGGGAGCAGCGGCCACCAGATGTAGAACATGCGGGGATGAGCAAAGCCTCGATCAATTCATGCTGGGGAGGAGGCGGCTCGTCAACTGCTACTCATGTAGGATGAGGAAGAAGATAGCCCCAGATGCTGAGGCATCGAGCTCCGCCCCTGCCCCCGCTCCCGATGGGGACAAGGTAAGGGCTATGAAACTCCAGCTGCAGGAGCTGATGGCATTGGTGACAGCTCACGAGGGAGCTCTCTCTACCATCGAGGAGCTTCGATGTGAGCTTGATATCCAGAGGGTGGAGACAGACAAGATGAGAGATGAAGTTCATAGCAGGGATATAGAGATATCGAACCACCGCTCCTCTGCCTCGGAGCTCATCTCTGAGATAGAGAGCCTCAAGGACACAGTGCTCAAGCAGAGCAGAAGAGCGATACCTATCCCTGTTCTGAGAGATAGAGTACCGGTAGCTCTGTACCATGGCAAGAAGGACCGATGCCCTGTATGTCAGGAGAACATGTTGGGCAATCAACGGGCTGGCTATGGTATACGCTGTGGCCACGCTGTCCATTATGACTGTCTCATACTCCATACATCGAACAGCTCTCGCTGCCCTCTATGCAGAGTGGAACTAGTAGTATAGACGAGAGACCATCTCTTCATTTTGTGTCTCTCATGACAAAATAGAGATATCGATGGTCTCTCATGCATCGCCGCGAGCTTCCTTATATGCCTGCGATAGCTTTCCTCCCATCTTACCCAGCTCATCCATAAGCTCAGGAGGGAGATCTATATCCTCCGCCAGCTCTTCACAGCACTCCTCATTCATGTTTGGGTCCTCCTCTATCTTGCGGCATGTCCATGCCAGGAGATCCAAATCCCCCATGCCTCTGACGCAGGAGAGTATATCCACCCAGCAGTTGACGGGCATCTCTCCACCTGTCAATTTCTCAAGCAGGTAGAGATTCCCACACTCTGCCGCTTCCTGTACTTCATCCACACCGAAGCCCGCTCTGTCGAGGTATCCTGCATATATATCTAGGATCCTCTCATCCCTCGATATTGGGATGGCGTGCTCTATCACACTGCGAAGCCAGCGAGCGGGGTCTCTATGACTGGGTCTATCGAACTTGAATACCTCTTCGATGAATGAGATCCTCCCTCTCTTCACCACGATATCCCCGATATCTCCGAGGCATACGACATCGTCTTGGTCTGTCGCGGTTCTCTCCATCAGATCCATGACCCTATCAGGCGATGCTCCCGCTGCGGCAGCGTTAAGCAATCTCTCCGAGATGACCGCCTCCTCTGGAACCTCCACTCCATGGAATACCATATTGGCAAACAACCGCTCATCTCGAGGGAGCCCCTTCCCCTCTGCCCAAGCAAGAAGATGAGGATCCCTCACCATCCCGAGGGAAGCCATCTTCTGGAGCTCCCACATCTCGGGCTCATCAGGAGACCGAACCATGATCTCCATATACGGCTCCAGATAGGATAGAGCCACTCCATGAAGGTCTCTCGGGATATTGAGCATCGTTGCATATACAGAGAAGGGAGTGACCTTCAAAAAAAAATATGTGCCTCTGCTCGTGTCTCTGCTCATGTCTCTGCCTCCAAGTCCAGCTGCGCCGCTCGCTCCATCTCTTCCCGTTCCATCAGCTCCATCCGGTCCATCTTCTCCCCGTCCCCCAACTCAGCCCGTCCATCTTCTTCTTCCTGCCTCACCTCATCCAGGATCAGCTCGTTGATATCCCACAGGCTTGCTTCCTCTCGCTCTTCCTCTCGCTCTTCCTCTCGCTCTTGCTCTCGCTCTTGCTCCTCCTGTCCATACCAGACATCATCGAAGCCATCGAAGCCATCGGAGCCATCATCCCCGTCCTCAGATCCATCAATCCCATACTTCGGATAGCATACCAACGCATCTGATTCCAAGCCTGTCTGTCTAACATGGAAGAGGATCGCGTCGCGGATGTAGTTGAACTCGAGGGCATCGCTCCTATGGCACGTGCAATGGACAGGTACAAGGACATTCACCGGATATGCATTCCTGCGGATGGTGCCGAGGACACGGAACGGCTTCGACGTGTCCATGAGGTACTCCTTCTCGTAGTCGTTGCCATGAGGCAGGCATATGACATCCATACATGAGCAGATCCTCACAGCGAGCACAACACCATCACCTCCCACAAAGCCTCCAGATACATCTATGCTGGAGGAGAACGAGGAATGAGTTTGCCCAGCCACGAAGAGCTCACCTGCTGCCATCTCATCGACCTGGGTAAGGCCACGGTAGAGTATAGACAGCGATGGGCGGGTATTCCTCGGCAGATGAGAGAGCATATCCAGGAACATGGCCTCGAAGTCCTTGAAGTATGGGCAGCAGCTCCGCTCTCGCTGGTATCGGGTATAATGGGCATATGTATGTAGCCCCTGCGAGTATAGACGAGCGAGGATGTAGATGTGGGCATTGCTGTCATCGACCTCGATGTGCTGTGGCTTGGGGCTCCATCCCTCGATCTCCTTCCTGGTCGATGTCACATAGTTCAGGTACCGCTCTATGGGCGTATGTTTGTCGTATCCATCGGCAGCATGGGTCATGAACAGGATCCAGCGGTATGCCATGTCTCTCAGCTCATCGGTATGGGATAGGGCATCTTCGACCAGTTTGAGCAGGGAAGCTCTCATTGCCTGTCTCTCCTCCTCGATTTGCTCGGCAGCAAGGCTTTGCACGAGCTCGATGGCCGTGGTTTGAAGGCTAATCTTAGCGCTCATTTCAGTAGAATAGTAGAGAAAATAGACACTCAGGGGGGTGTACTAGATGATAGATTGCTTAAAAAGTTGAGAGATGAGGCCTCATCCTCATACTTGTGCTCGTGCTTGAAGAACTCGATCGTTCTTCCGTTGTGTCAATTTTGACACATCGAGATTGGGGCGTCCCATCGCTGAACTGACTTCGATCGAGGAACATGCTCCTCAACTCATGCCGCTGGGAGTATTTCCAATGGAGATCAAAGGGTCAGATGAATCATCCCCCTTTGATATCATGCATCGAGCCATTGCGCAGTGTAAACAGAGGTGTAGTCGCAGAGACTACCCCTTGGGATGGGCTCTGAAATCAAAAAATAACGGCCACTCTCCTCACATGAACATCTACTGCCCAATACATCCCCTGTGGATCCACGAGGTAATCCTCACATCGAAGTGGGGAGATATCCATCCAGCGATGGTCATGGCCACATGAGGGTGGACCCATGTGTCTCTGATGCTCTGCCCCTTAGGCAGTACTAGCTTGGCAATAGGAATGCCCGTTGCCAGAGACAACTCCTCCATATACTCCACAGTCCTCCTGAGCTCGTTCCAGTTCTTCAGGAGCTTGCCTCCAGCTCGACATAAAGAGCTGGCATTGACATATCCATCTGACTTGCGGCATGTGATATCGATCCCCTCTAGATTGAGCTTCATATCCCCAGATAGGGATCTGGATAGAATGGAAGCGAGGTCTTGCATGCTGCTGTTTGATTGGCTGCTGTATATGAGAGCTATGGGTCATTCAAATTTGCTCCGGAGATGGGAGCATCTCGACCTATCAAGCAGGGGTTGATATTTGAAGAGAGGATATGACCAGTATAGTAAGCACAGATGATGAAGGACGCGTCCGTTCAGTGTGAGATTGACCTGTGGAGCCAGCTGTATAAGTATCACTTCATTGGGGATATCTCAGGTGAGGCGAGGATAACCAATTCACCGGCGGAAGCGATCGCATATGAAATGGATGTATCATGCGGTGGAGGTGTGATAACGAGGGATCTGCTGGACAAGAAGAGGATACATCCGTCATACATCCTGTATGAGGCAGCGAAGCATGGGTATGTCAATACACTGGATAGGCTCGACGGCATGTATGATAAATGGGATGACGAGTTTTATAACATGAACAACATTGATGAGGTGGCAGTCGAGTATAACCAAGATGGAGTCATACGGTGGTTGAGGAAGAAGGGGATCAAGCTCGGTCATCATCTGCTGGTGACTGCATTGGATAAGGGTAACTTGGATATGTATAAGCTCCTCATGTCAATGGGTCTCTCTCCCCTGAAGCAAGAGGCCAAGCTTGCCTCCCACATGGAGACGACGGGTGATATACCCTCCAGGATGAAGATATCCACATTTGCTTGCAGGTATGTATGGGTTGGCATCACAAAGGCGATAGAGCTGGGCTCCATTGACATGCTTGAAAACATGAGGAAGTACTCCGAGGAGAAGTCCATAGACTGGATAGGATATATCCAAACCCCTCAGCTCTGCAAGGTGGCCATTGATAACGGACAGAAGGAGTCCCTGGATTGGATTCTCCAGCATGTGCCAGCTCCAGAGTCGGATGATATGAGATCCATCATCTTACATGCCATAAGAAAGGGCAGAAGTGATATGCTACCCCAGATATGGAAGGGGTGGGCAGGGGCATCTGAAACCATGGGATGGGCAGAGTATGAGGATGAACCGGAATCCGTGGAGTTTGAGCTGGTAAGTGCTCCCGTTGCCAAGCTATTGGGTGATCTACAGGGAGTATCGAACTCCTTCATGCAATATGCCGCTGTGATACATAACAGATGTGATATACTTGAGCTGTACCCAGAGAGAGATACCGAGAGCCTATTTACATATGCATCAGACATATCCACCCTGAGGTACCTGCATCAGAGTGGGTATCAGGTGAGAGGAGAAGTATATGGATGTGATTTTACCCCTGAGATGATCTTGTGGGTAAACGATACATATGGTATGCCGATACATCTGAGCGAGGATAGTGGTGAGGGATATCTCGATATCGGAGTGATCAGCAGAGCAGAAATGGATGACAGTTGCTTGATTGCCTGGCTAAGAAATGCGAGATGGGGTAAAGCCACAGCTCCCTCCCTCATGTACCTGGCATCCAAGGGACTGAGACTCTCCAGGGATATCTTCTCCCGATATCTGATGGAAGGGAACTCGAGACTGCCATGGAATATCAACATGTTCGTGGCAATGGTTGAGAGCGGAGCCGAGTGCTGTGCCGAGTGGCACCATCTTCTCAGCGCAACAGGTGTTTGCTGGAGGGCCTCCCGTCAGATCGCGATCGACAACTGGTTCCTCTCCAATGGGTGCGACTGCCTCAAGTGTAAGAGGGGAGTGATGATGGATCCCCGGAGCGGGAGATACTTGCTTAGGTAGTAGTGGCATGTAGCAGTGAGTAGTAAGTGGTGGATGATTGATTTTTTGATACCTCTCCTCATCTCTGTCTCATCTGATCTATGATTGGCCCGCTGAGATGGGGCATCAGTAAGGGGCATCAGTGAGGGGCATCAGTAAGGGGCATCAGTAAGGAGACTACGAATGCCCCTCTCATATGCCCCTCTCATATGCCCCTCTCATATGTCCCTCTCATATGCCCCATCACCATGACACTCTCATATGCCCCATCATTATGTCACATCACCATGCCCCACCTGCTGAGAGGAGCAGGTGGGGGGGGGGTGATGTTTGAAAAATTTTTTCGATCTAACCCTCGATTCCATGGCTCCCTCCTCTCTTCCTGATGAGAGCTCCCATATTTGAAGCCTCATACCAGCATGTATAACAAGCACTAGCAACTCATGCTAAGATATCCCCCCATCACAGAAGGAGAGGTAGAGGAGGTGAGGCAGCTGGTCTTATCGCTCGACACCCCCTTTCAGGTTGTCAACACATACAAGCTCATGACCCATCATATCCTTGACATGTACAAGGGATTCGATGGAGAAGTGGATGATATTGGAGCCTGCCCTGAGTGGCTCCCTCATCGGCATTGGGTAGAGATGAGATATCTCAAGCTCTATTCCTCTCATCAAGGGCAGCTCGATATATATAGACCAATTCTTCTATCCCTGCTTCGAGAGAAGGAGACCGCTCCATCTGATATGCATCTCACTCCCTTCTGGAGTTTGAAGTTGTTTGGCAAAGTTGTATGGCTTGCCGCTGGTGGAACACAGACACAGTTCTTCTCTGCCAGGAACAACTGCTATGGAGGGAGTCCATTTGCTCTGCGTGCTGCAAGTGGACAGACAGCAGATAATAAATTCCTGGAGTATGCCCATCACGACAACTTCAATAACACCGCGTCCTCCATAGTTCAGTCATTCGGAGATACCCCACACGGATGTAACCCCTACGGCCCCTACGACGGGAGATATGCATCATGGTCCCCACTGCTTGCCATCAACACCCATAGCAAGCGTATCTATATCATCCACTGCGTAAAGCCCACTCCCATCATCCCCTCCCAGACAGCAAGACTGGAGAGAGAAGTTGATGCCCTCATGAGAGAGGTATCTCTCCTGAGAGAAGCTCCCATCTCGGAGAGGATCAACCCATCCAATTCAGAGGAGATGGAGGAGCTGAGGAGACAGGCAGCAGAGCTGAGCGACAAGCTGGATGATATATATCTGATGATCAAGCAATCTCCTCCATCGATTGTTCCACCAGTTACTGTTCCATCTGCTCCATCTGTTCCACCAGCTCCATCTGCTCTAGTACATGCGGCTCCTGTATCAACTGGACCATCCCGCGATATAGTCCACAGTATGATCATGAAGAAGATCAAGCGGATAAGCGCCGCATCAGACTCAACCAGAAGGGAGGAACTACAGGAAGACTTGGAAGAACTGATGGAACTCCTGAGGAGTACGTAGTCTAACAAGCAGAGATATACTAGCAGTGGGTAGCAGTGGGTAGTAGATATCCAAAAAATTTTTTGATATCTCTCCCTCTCTGTCTCATCTAATTCATGCCGCTATCCATTGCTCCATCCACTGCCTTACCAGGCGATGGCCAATCTACCAGGAGATTGATACATCCAATATGGGACCCTGCCAACGAGCCCTCCCTCGATGGCATTCCTTTCATTGGTGAGGGTCAGGCCTGCTCTCATGAAATTATCCATTGTTCTCTGCTCAGCTAGACGGAGGCCATCCTTCGTGGCCACTATCACACTGTAAGCTATGCCTACATACCTCTTGTTTTTGAGGAGTTGATATGCCCCGCTGCTCCTGTCATGGCGATGATCCTTAATTCTGTGTCCTGGGTTATCTCCCCATGTCTTGCCCACATAGTACATGTCACGATCCCTTCGGTATATGACATATATACAGCCAATACCTATGGGCTGATATGGCTGAGTGATCAGCCGCTCCCCACCCCTCGGCATGAGGAGCCATGCCTCCATCGGCATTCTCTTCCCAAACATTCCCTCGCTGGCAGAGTACGCCATCGTATATGACCACGTGCTGGCAGTCAATAGAGCAGGGACAATTAACAGATGGTGCATGTCATATAAGAGGAGAGATGGTAGTGTGCTCATTCGAAGGCTGTGGAACGAGAGCAAGCCAGGGATTTGAGGGCCATGTTATGCCCCTCTCCCAACAGAATGATACTATCTCATCCCAACCACAGCCTGCCATTCCCACAAGGCAGGTCTTATCAAGAGGCAGTGGCTTTGGATTGGGAACAAGTCCCTTCCTTATCCTGTCGAGCCTGAGATCATACAGGCAGTGATAGATGTATGGAGCAAATCTACGGTTGTGGATGTGTTTGGTGAGTATGAAGGACGCATAGCCCGGGTCATGCTTCGCAATCTCTGAGATGGTCATTCCTGCTAACTTGTCGTTCTCATCACACCCATACTTATCGCCCCCATACTTGCCATGGGTCATGAACTGGCTGCCTATCTTCTTATAGACATCACATGTCGGACATGGAGGGAGGGGATCAAACTTCATGTATCTGTATGGACACATGCATGTGGAACAGTGAACATCCACGGGGTGCTCAACTAACAAGCACTCATGGCACTGATCATGCTCCCCATATGTTCCCGCCTTCTTACAGGTCCTGCAGATGAGACGCTTGCTCAATAGGCACTTGATACATGGCTGATATATGATACACTGACTACATGAGAGAATGCTTTCCTCCTGTGAGGAGGACACCATGGGAGCCCAGATCTGTCTTGATAGCTTTGGCTCGGTGTGGATGGAGGAACACTCTCTGCATATCTTCTCTTCCCGTGTACACTTGGAGCAGAACACATCCTGCAGTTTGCCCTGTTTATGTGGGGCATCGCAGCCCATGCACTTCATGTCCTTCTTGAAGTGGCTGATGCATTTGGTACCCACTACGATGACAGGAGAGTTTGGCATCCCCTTCCTCTGTATATAGCAGAGGTTGGTTATGCCCCTGTGACCACACATGCATGATCGTACCTTGTTATTCCCCATATCATACGATACCTTGGGCAGTGTCTTGTAGTGGGGGTATCTCATCTGTAGTCTGTCCCATCTACCGGAGGCACTCCCTCCGCCCAGAAATACATAGTCCTCGAAGCGGGGGCTCCCTCCATGTGTGTTGAGGGATGAACGGAGACGTTCGAGAGAGAACCCATCGCTGGACTCATCCTCATCCCAGTCTGAGTCCACTTCTGTGATGATCACTGGTTCTGTATCACTCAATTGCTCCATATCTGGCATATATGCTGAGCATGCCTCTAGTTCAAGTGGATCCCCGCAATTCTTATTGTAAAGCTCATGAGAAACCTCATGGTAAACTTCATGAGAATGGGTGATATCAAAAAAAATGATCTACGGCTGGTCCTCTAGCATCAACTCATACCATGCATTTCCCAGTCGGGAGAGGTGGGTAGCAGAGGCTAAGTAGATCGGCTTGATCGAGACCATCTCACTCTATATATACTCGATGGGATTACATCTAGCCGGACGCAGTGCTCCCCACCCTATGGTCTCACTGCCTACTTGCAGTGGTAGTGTAGATGTCCACCCTCATGTTCCTGTGTTTTATGCCTCCAAGAGCAGGGATATCCCAGCTGTGTATAAATTTGGAGTGATGGGACCACCGATTCATGCCGGTGCCCTGCCCGATGATCAGGAGCTCCTCTGGGTTGATCAGACAGCAGATAGTAGACGGGCTTCGATCGAGATGAGAAGAGATATCGCGAGATGGCAGGGTCAGCCGATGGCGGATGATATCATGGAGATTGATGATGTCGATGTTGGGACGGTGATACCCTTCCAGGTGACCGATGATGGGGTCCACACCATGTTCACGGGCGCAGTGGCTGCCGCCAAGCGTATGGGTATGTTTGCATATGATGGGGATGAGTTGATTGCATTCTCCAAGTTGACTATGTAGATGAGCAGCAATGGTCTTCTGTATTTTGTGTCCATTTGTGTGGGACATGAGACGCCCATATAAGATAGGAAGACAGAAAGACAGGAGATGGTGAAGTGCTCATTCGAGGGATGTGGAACAACGGCAAGCCAGGGATTTGAGGGAGAGAAGGCGGTCAGATGTGCCAGACATAGGGAGGAGAAGATGATCAATGTGGTGGGTAGGAAGTGTATCCACGAGGGGTGTGGGAAGCGGCCAGCCTTTAACGTCGAGGGATCTGGGGTTGGTATCCTGTGCAAGGAGCATGCCAAGGCAGGGATGCTCGATGTCATAAGCAGACTGTGTAGTCACACGGGATGCCGAAAGCGCCCATCCTTCAATATCAAGGGGTCCGGGGTTGGTATCCTATGCAGGGAGCATGCCTCAGTGGATATGGTTGATGTAGAAAACAAGAGGTGCCAGTACGATGGCTGTGGCAAGCAGCCCCACTTCAACTACGAGGGAGAACTACGGGGAATACTATGCCGACAGCATGCCATGCTGGGTATGACCAATGTAGTGACAAGGAGATGTCAGCATGATGGCTGCAGTAGGCGACCACACTTCAACTACGAGGGAGAGATGACTGGAGTGTGGTGTAAGGCTCATTCGCTCAGTGGAATGATCGTCGTGTGGGCAAGGAAATGTGCATTCGGAGGGTGTACCAAGCAGCCATCATATGGATATCCTGGCAGGGTAAGTACAGCCTGCGTCGAACACAGTGAGGAGGGAATGATTGACAAACATGAGAAGTGCAGGCATGAGGGGTGCTCGGTGCGTCCGTCATTCAATTACCCCACAGAGAGGAAGGGTATATACTGCAAGAAGCATATGCTGCCCAGTATGGTGGATGTTATCACATCCAGATGTATACATGACGGCTGTATGACAAGACCAAGATTTAACATCCCCGGAGAGATCAGGGGATTGTATTGTAAGAAGCACTCACTACCCGGCATGATGGATGTTCTGGCCAGGAGATGTACTCATCCCGACTGTGGTACCACAGCTTCCTACCGTCACCCAGGCAAGCCCCCTCAATGCTGTTCCAAGCATCATCCACCTGGCACCTCAACCTCAGCCAAGCGGAGATGCACCCATCCCCAATGTAAGGAGTATGCCACCCATGGTATTTCATCCCTTCTCACCTGTGAAGAGCATGCACTGCCTGAGCATCTCAACCTATTAGAGTTCCCATGCCTATCATGCGGTCTCATATATCAGCTCTCAGCTGATAAGCTATGCCATTTCTGCTCGGCATATCCCAAGGTGAGGCTGCAGAAGCAGAGCAGAGTACTAGCTGCCCTTCAGAAGCTGCCTCTGACCATCACCTCATATGATGAGACCATCGACGGGGGAGAATGCTCTCGGAGAAGGCCGGACTTCTTCTATGATATGGGGTCGCATTGCGTCATCGTTGAGTGTGATGAAGATCAGCACAAGGGAAGGGAGTGTAAGTGTGAGCAGCAGCGCATGATAGAGATCCATCAGAGCCTGGAGGGACGGCCCCTTCTCTTCATTCGATATAACCCGGATGATTACAAAATTAGCGGGGAGAAGATGGACACCCCAGAGAAGGCAAGACTTGACATGCTGAGCAAGATATTGCTCGAGGCATCGGTCAGCATAGGAGATGGACTCTCTGCCGTCTATCTCTTCTATGATGATAGCTCCCTGGAGGCCATACCTGTCAGCTACTGATGTGGCTGATGTAGCTGATGTGGCTGATGTAGCTCGTAGCTGATGTAACTCGTAGCTGATGTAGCTCGTAGCTGAGAACCGATGGCTCGAAATTTTTTAAATATGCATGATGGCATAACACCTTATACCCGGCCCGATGCTGACCCTTCCATCCGAGCTCATATCCCTGATAAGGGGCTGCCTATCTACCACATCCCGAACAATGCTATCTCTCACCTGCAAGGCCCTCTTCTTGGAGGGACGAGACCCCCGCAGGAGAAGCTCCAGTGTGGAGATGGAGGAGGTGTTTGCCTCTGTCTCTCTCATCCTCTATGTATACCGAAGACTGCCCATGTCCTACTATGCCGGCAAGTATGCGGCCAGGAATGCCAATATGGAGGCCCTCCAACTGCTCCATGAGAATGGCCACTCGATGGATGGAGCATATGCAGCCGCAGCCAAGAAGGGCCACCTCCATGTCATCATCTGGCTCCATAGCAATGGATATGCCTGGAACGGCTGCATCCTTCTGCCCGCAGCCATGGGAGGCCACTTGCATGTGCTTCGATGGCTGAGAGAGAACGGAGCCCCATTGCATGATCAGCTGCGCCGATGCTCAGCGATGAGCGGCAAGCCCGAGGTCATGGAATGGGCCGCCTCTCAGGCATAGAGGTCATCTCTCGAATTTTTTAATGCGGTCGTTCTCTAATACACCGCCATCCCCGCCCTGCACGTACAATCTCATGGGAAATAGCAACGCCCCCATCTTATCAATCCCCGCAGAGATAGCAAAGGAAATACTGGACTATGCCGCTCTACCTCATAGACAAGCCCTATCATATGTCCGGCTGTATGGTCTGCGATCTCTCCCTCTGATGTCGGGTTATGTCAATGGATCCGTCGAGCTGGGGGCATCCAATACTCTCAGGGTTAGCCTGCTGGTCACTGTGAGCCCTACCGAGGATATGCTGATGTCATCTGCTATCGCCAGATACCCAATTGGACCGGTTGTCCAGTGGAGTGATGTTATCTCTGTCAGGACTCAGCTCGACCTAATGGAAGTGATCTATGGAGTTCATCGGCGTGCTGCTGTCTTCGATTGCTCGTCTCTGCTTGGGTTCGTGAAATCTGATCATGTGCTGGAGAGTATATCTATCCAAATGGGCCATGAGGATATCCCCATATCCAATCTCAGAGCACGCATCTGCTTCATATACTCTGCCTCGAAATTTCATCAACTGAGGGTATCGCCACCGAGAGCAGACAAGCTAATGCTGATGTCAAGACCACGCGATGACCCATCACTGGTTGAGATAACACCGATGCATGACTTTGATATGATGGCAGCAGGAGAGAGCAGAACCTTCGTGGGAGATGAGCTACCCATCACTATGACCCTCGGACCGAGGGTTGCGTGACCGGTCGTGTGGGGAGATGATCCGCTTATTTTTTATGGTATCATGCCTCGGTAGTCCTTCTCTGTGTTGTCTCCAACACAAAATAATACCAACCCCTCCATGCGATACATCTCTCATTCTGTTGCCTCTTCTACTTCTATCACGCTCTCCAACCATCTGGTTGCTGTCTCTCTCGCTCTCTTGTATGAGATGTCATATCTGCTGACCTTGACCCACCACCTCCATATCTTGATCCCATTGAAGAGGAGCCTCTTCTCCACGAGGAGCATGTAGTAATGGAGACCAATAAGAGTGAGGCATCGATTATCTATGATGGGAGACCACTCGCCGTGGTCTATACCCATGGCTTCATGTCTTGGATAGGGCTCATGATATGCATCCTCGAAGAGAGGATCTCTCCCAAGAAGCTCCTCTCTCCATTGACGAGAGTCCTCAGCTGCCACCTTCCCTCTCCATGGACAGCTATCAGAAGAGGCGCCTCGAGAGAAGATCACGGGATTGCATTCCATTCTATTGAGCTCTCTCAATAGAACTCCCTCCTTATGTGCGTAGAGGTGGCGCTTACATAGAATAATCGCTTCCTCTATGGTTAGATTGACGCAGGAGAAGATGAACCTTATCATCACTGCATCCTCTATGAAGTGGTTCTCTTCGAGGAGCTCCTCCATCATGTAGTCCCTGGTTAATGCTGTGGCTATTCCTAACGCCTCCCACTCACTCCTCTCAGAATGGCCTATCTTACATATGATACCTCTCCTCTCATCCTCTCCGAGAGATCTGAACCAGCCCGTTACCTCTCTACTGACGGCTTCCTCAGCAAGGATCCTCAACATGATGAGATGATGAGCTATATAGAGGAGGAGATGCATTCAAATCTTTGCGGCGGCTGCCTTCAGCGAGAGGCAGAAGAACTCCTCGAAGAAGAGATACTGAGGCTCCTTCCCTGCGATGACATCGAGTATGATAGCTGTGGCCCCTTCAACATCGAGATGAGAGATGCCGCTGTTGTCGAGGTAGTCCATCATCGATCTCATTGATACCTCTGCTATCTTGGCTCGGGTGCCAATACAGACAGACTCCATGCGATATCTCATGAGAGGGGCATTCGTTGGGCTTCTCTCCGCCAGTCGAGACAGATCTGATGATCTCTTCAGGTAGATGGCAACGATATCTCTCATGGGGGCTTCATACCCCGCGAGAAGAACAGGCAGAGCCTCATCTATCTCGAGCCAGTCAACTTCCTTGGTTATGAGATGCCAGTAGAGCCTCTTGTATCCGGTCTCAGCATAGCAGGGGAAGCAGGCTCTCGCAAAGTCTGGCGAGAGAACGAGATCTCCCGCTAGATTGGCTCGATGCTTGTCTATGCTGAGCAGGGATAGCCTATCGAGCAGGGGAGACGATAAGCCCATATCCTTTGCTCTGCTGTGTATCCCTCTCCATCTGGTAATGGCCGCTGTCGCCGTCGCCAGTGGATCAAGGCAGCAGGTGGAACTGAATGAGAAGTCTCTCTCTATCTCTGCCAGAGCAGATGCATTAAGCAGAGATATCCTCGAGAGGATGAGCCTCTCGGCCTCGGCCTTCATCTCCTCTCTGCTCTGCTCTGGCGAGAGATCTAGTATCTTCATGTCTATCTGCTCCGTTCTTATGCGATCGATCAGCTCTTCGAGAGAGATCGCCTCATCCACCGGAGATCTCACTCTCCCCATGTACTTGGAGATGCATATCTCATTGGCTCCATCGATGAGCTCATTTACTCTTGCCACGAGAGCAAAGTGGCCGCAGGCAGCGAGGAGAGATGAGAGATTGGGCTTCAGCTTCTCGACGATGGCTCCCATATCCTCCTCTCCAATGCTCCCGTCTCCCTTCTTGAGAAGTTCGAGATACCCGTTATATCCTCTCTCCGCGATGATGAGCCGGGATCTATGAGCAGGAGATAGGGGAGCATCGATCGAGAGAAGGCTATAGATGAGGGCATCGAGAGAGGATAGAGCCATGATCCCCGACCTCTCTCCCACCGAGAGGGCCAGCTTCTCGAACTCTCGAGCGATATCGCTCCCTCCATCAATGAAGTGGGGCATCCCCTTCTCATCGATGGGGGTATTATCACACTTATTGGCTATGATGATTATCTTGGATTCGATACCCTTGATCGACCCATATATTTCATCGAGAAGCCCATCGGTCATCGGCTTGGATATATCAACGATGAGGAAGATAAGATCGAGCTCATCAATCATGGAGAGGAGATATCCTATTGATGCCTCATCCTCTAGAGGGGGCACATCATAGATAGCGAGCCCTATTCCCTGGGCCATCGAGAAGACGGTGCCAAGCAGGGGATCTCCCCTATATATGTGAGGCCGATAGGAGGGAGCTATCTCATCGCTCAGTCTCAGTAGAGAACTAGCGGCTGTGGTCTTCCCATGAGACCTCATACCAATGAAGGCAACGCGCAAACAGTGAGATGAGTGAGATGATGTCATCGGGATGAAATTGGGGCGATATATGGGCATCGAGACATCCAATAAGACGGCTCCTCGATGGGCTGTCTCATGGGTATCATTTTTTAATCGAGCTACATGGAAATACACCTTACCCTCGCGTGCTGAGCCATTGCTTATACCGCTGATTGTGTCATTGATGATGTCTTTCTTCTTGCCCGGCGAGATCTTCGAAGAGGTGGGGTCATACCTGCCTCGAGAGGACAGGGTCATTCTGCGAGTGGCCTGCCGCACGATGCTGGCTCCTACGGAATTGAGGGAGCTATCTCCCGATAGGCTGGATAGCTGTGCTGAGGATGATCTAGAGGCATTGTTCCAGCACGTGGAGAACGTCCACCTCCTGACGATACCTCAGCTGAGAGCCCTCGCCAAGCGCCACCACAGACCATGCCACCACTACCTGCGCAGAGCCATCAAGTATATGTGTACCCGCCCAGCTCGAAATGGCCTCCCGTCCTCTCATACCATGCGGATCATGTGGGGCGTTATGGAAGATGCCTCCCATCAGACCATGAAGCTCTTGGACAGTGATCCGGACACCACGACCTCTTACCATGCAGCCAGAAGGGGTGACCTCGATACTGTCATCTACTGTGATCTCGTGGCTCGACGGAGGAGAAATCCCTTCTTCGTTAACAGTGTGATGGAGGGAGGCATAGAGGGTGGTCAGTTGAATGTCCTGTCATGGTGCCTCACCACACATGCGTGCCCCGAATCGATCATCACACTGCTGACATCATGCAGATGGGGTATCGTCTCCGCCCTGATGCAATTCATCTCGGTTGATATACTAAACGACGCCATTGCTCTGATGGTCAATGTCAATGACAGAGCTCGTCACGCCTATGTTAGCGCAGCCTGTACTGCGATAGAATGGGCCATAATGGGCGATCGTCCGGTAGATATCCCGCTTGTTATCTTCATGGTGCGGCGTGGTGGCAACTGGGAGGTGATCAGGTGCCTGGAGAGGTGTCTCCCTTCCAGATGATGGTTGGATGGTTGGATGGCTGCCCGCTACAGACAAGCAGAGACAAGCAGAGACAAGCAGAGACAAGCAGAGACAAGCAGAGACAAGCAGAGACAAGCAGAGACAAGCAGAGGCAGCAGAGGCAGCAGAGGCAGCAGAGGCAGCAGAAACAAGCAGAGGCTATCATTCTTTTTTGTGATCTCATGGGATAGATATCCAAAAAAAATGATCTGAGACTCTCTACCACTTGCTCATCACCCTGTTGCCACGAACTCCTGTCTCGAGGAGATATCTCATTACATCGAGCTCCCCACAGAGATGATACCCAGCAATGGCAGCATATCTCACTGTCCATGTGCCAATGGCAGCATGTCTCATGCAGTACATGAACATGGCCTGCGAGGCCACCATCTCCTCTCTCCTCACTCTGAGGGGTCCCCATGCATGAGACGCCTCATATATATGGTGAGAGGCCATCGATCTACTTCCTGCCGCAGAGAGTACAGAGAGAACCCCCCACCGCCCTCTTCCCACATGGACACAGCTTCCTAAACAAGGACCACACCCCCCCTTCGGCATGCCCCTTGCGGTGGGTCCTCTTCTCGAAGCCGTATGATGCCGATATAGGGCATCCCTCTGTTCTGCATGTGTCCTTCTTGGATGTCATGTCACTGGAAGCATGGCTCTTGCAGTGGGCGAGAGGATATGAGCCGGTATTAGAATGAGGCCTCTAATTTTGTGCCCAGCCTGCTTCCTGCCGCGGGGTGCCTCAATGATGGGGGCAGAGAGACGGAGAGGCAGAGAAAATTTTGAAGGGATGGACTTCCAGATATATAACCACCAACTACCAAGCACATGGCACTGACAGGTCCACGAGCATCCCCTCAGGTCATCGAGGAGGCGAGGAACGCCTACCTCAGGGTGTATAACGATCCACAGGCTTCTATCAGAGATTGGGTATCCTCCAGAGAGGACTATCTCTGCCTGCTCATGCCCCCTCTGGATGAATGGAAGACCGAGCTGGGAGCTCTGATAGAGAGCGTTCCGGCAGATAGAGGAGCTATCATATGCGGCCTTCTCAGCGAGGCGAAGTTCTTCCTCCAGAACTCGAGAGGAGATGCCTCGATGCTCGTCCTCTGGATAAAGACTCGTGCCGCAGCCTCTGCCTCCACGGTAGAGCTCATGGCTGTTGAGGGTGTTATCGCCCGCAATATCGATCTGCTCTCTGATGAGGAGAAGGCTGAGGTTTGGGAAGCGGCCAGGCAGAGATCAACCGAATTGCTCGCTTAGAAGAGAGCTCCATCCCCTTATTTTTTGAAGGCTATTGCTCTCTCGATCTCTCGCATGTGATAGATCCCAAAAAATAATGGATCGCCTCTATCTATTCCTCCCAATTCTCTGGGTATCTGCGCACCATCCACATCTGATGTTCGAACTCGTTCTTGCTTATCTCCTTCCAGTCCCATTCCTTATCCAAATGATCGAGGACATCGGAGAAGAGCAACGCATTGCTCGAGCTGAGCTTGCGCATGGGGGATGGAGCCGCTTCCCAGGGAAGAGAGGGATGGGAAAGCTTATCCTGCTCGGAGATGGAGGGGTTGGAGCTGAGCTTTGCCCAATCCCACGGCTTATCGGGGAATCGAAGCACCGCCTCGATCGAGATCGCTTGATGGGAAGAGAAGGCCTTCCAATAGCTCTCATCCAAGGGATCGGTGGAGACGATATCAAAATGGGGGTTATATTCCAGACAAGACATGCGGAATCCATCATCGCAAAAGATGTCCCATTTCCTTATCTCTGACCATTTGAGAGCGGAGACGAGGCGCCCGGGACAATCATCATCATGGATCTCCTCGGGGCCTATTCTTTCGGGAATGTATCCCGCCTCAAGTGCCCATGGATTCCTCCTTTCCCTCTCTTCCCTCTCTTCTTCCTTCTCTTCCTCCTCCTCTTCGCTGGGGATATCCCCATCGCTATCTATCACATCTCCCTTTTTCAAGCATGGGGCCCTTTTCGCCAGCTCCCTATTCCGATCGAAGCCGAGCATGAACTTCAGCAGGAAATCCCTTGAGGAGAGGGGATTCTCATATAGTCCCTCCTCCATCTCCTTGCATATGAAGCTGATGGCTTTCTCCCACCTCTCCAATGGAGAGAGCCCCGGATCTCCATGCTTCATAGCTCGGATAGCATAAGCATCGATGAGATCGAAGATGAACCTCTCGAATGCGAGCCTCTCCTTCTTGGATATCATAGCGCTTGCTCATATATTTGAAAGATGCTCCCTTCAAATATATGACCGAGCAATGGAGGTCCCAGCGAAGGCGGCGTTTCTCATAGACCTATTCCTCGCCAATCAGAACATAAGCAAGAGCGCCAGAGAGCAGCTGTCAGCCAATCCAGGGATCAGCCTCAAGGACATAGAGAAGAACAGCTCTCTTCCCTGGGATTGGTGGGAGATCGCGAAGAGGCCAGACATTACCCTTCTCTTTATAAAGAAGCACCGGACCCAGCTATCAGAGCACGCGCACCCTCTCAGGTGGAATAGAGCGATCAGAGAGGAGGATAAGCAGGGAGAGGAATGGGATTGGATAAGAAGAAAAGGGGACTATAGCTTCGAGCATTGCATTCTTCATCCCGGGGATTTCGATTTCTATGGGGGTAAGCTCTCCCCATCTATAGCAGCATGGGCACTAAGGAGTAGATATGCCATACATCATCTCGGCAAACGGATAGCGGATGCTCTACCTCTGAAGACGGTCCTCAAGATATTCCCAATGCCTTACAGCAGTGAGGCTCTCCCTTTCAGACCTACCCGCATCAGCCGCTCTCTCATCGAGGGGTTCGGGGATCAGTGGTGGCAGCTGCTCGATGATAACCAAAGGAATGTTCCCTTTCATCTGATCGAGAAGAATTTCGATGAGCTGAGCAGCGAGGGGAACAAGGCGCTCCTTGATTCTCTTCTCTTCTCATGCAATGATGTTCCGCTGGATTTCCTCATAGCTCATCCCAATCTCTTCTCCAATATGGAGTACATGGAATGGGAGGCGGTATACCCAGAGGAGGCAGTAAAGCATGGGTTCCCTCTCTCATCCTTTGCTGGGAGTCCCAATCTGCTATTCGAGCATATCGATGAGACGTTCGATGAATGCTCTCTCAGCAGAAACCCATTCACTCGCCAGCACAAGAGAGCAAGGGCAGCCAGAAGGATAGAGCGATGGTGGCTAAGGGTTGGGATATATGACCTCTCATATCCCGCAGCGATGAGGCATGCGAGAAGACAGCTGCAGGGTATCTTAGCATAGAAAGATGGCTCGCTTATTTTGTATCGGCGAGACAGGGGACACAAAATTAATAGCCACTGCTCTATGAGACAGTCACTACTCTATGAGACAGCAATTGCTCTATGGGACGGTCCTATAGCTCTTCGATCTCGTCGCCATACTTCTCGATCAACCACTTGTATACTCTGGTGGGGGTTCCCTCCTCGAGGTTGTCTATGTCAGAGATTTGGAAGCGATACCCATGAGAGATGAGCCACTCGAAGGTCTCCTTCGGTCTATCACCTATCAGAGCGGAGCTTATGACCGCGTCGCATGAGGGGCATCCATGAGCATGCAGCCATTCCAGCATGGGGATATCTCCCCCGCTTGTCGTGGAGAGAAGGTGACTGCTGGAGAGAGGCAGCCCCCTGGCTATGTATTTCTCCGCTATTGCTATGCTGGGGAAGGCATATCCATCTCGGTAGCAGACAAGAGCATCGATGCCCATATTCATCAGATGGTCTATCATGGGGATGCTCCCTCTCTCGACCGCACCATGAGCTATGGTCTTTCTCTGTTCTACCGACATTGGGGGAAGGAGCCGGTATATGAAGTCAAAGAGCTCGATATCCCCAGAGAATGCGGCGGCTCGGGCTGTATGCTCATCGGGGATCATCTCTCTCTCCTCGATCAACCATCTCGCCATCTCTATCTCAGATACTCCCCTTGGGAGGTTCTCTCTCTTCCTGAAGTAGGGGCTAGATCGATAGGCTCCATAGCAGGCAATACAGAGAGCATTGCTCGAGAAGTTCAGCTGGATACCCTCCTCTTCCAACCACTCCAGCAGGGGGATATGGCCTTGCCTGACTGCATTATCTATCCCTGCCTCGGAGGGAGCGATGTTCAATCCATTGCTCCTCATGAGACGGAGCACATCGATGTTGCCTGTATTACAAGCAGCTCCCACAGCTCGAGCATGAGGGGCTCCAGATGAGAGGACCAGCTCGAGGATATCCAAATTGCCTCCCATCACAGCAGCATAGGCATCGGATCTTCCCCATGGAAGGAGTTGCCTCATCCTCAATACAACACCCAGGCATCCCTCAATACAGGCGGTAGTAAGGGTTTCGGGAAGGACGGGAGCCCCATACCTCAGGAGCTCATCATATCCTGCCTCAGAGCTGAGGAAGCGGGCCTTATCGATGAGCTTCTTCTCTCTTCCCTTCCTATATAGGGGAGTGGCCAGAGAGAGGGCTCGCTGGTCATATTGCCGGAGGAATGACCCGATGAGATTGAGGATATCGATGGGTAACATGAGCGATGATAGAGGCAGTAGATACTAGATGCTGATATATGAGGATGAGCCTGTATTCAAAAAAACGATGGTAGAGGGAGCCATATCCAAAGGATATTTGATCGCCCGATGGGCGAGCTCTTCTCAGCCTTTGGCTGAGATTTGAAGCCTCCATCTCCATGATATATAACCCAGTATCTACTGCGATATGGCCCTGACAGGTGATACATCCCTCATCATCGATGGATATGAGATCACATGCCGCCAATCAGATGGATATGTGAATGCCACTGCTCTATGCAAGGCAGGAGGTAAGTTATTCAAGAACTGGAACGCAAACAAGGGAAGCAAGGACTTCATCGATGAGCTATCGGAGGTCCTACAAGCTCGTGACCCACTCATCAAGTCCATAACCACGGGACCCAACAGAAGTAGAGGCACATGGGTCCACCCTCAAATTGCCATCAAGATAGCCCAAGACATCTCGGTTAGATTTGCCGTGAGTATATCGCTGTGGATCTCCTCTCTGGGTCTTCGCATCAGCGATCAGATGGAGAGGATAGAGGCTCTCGAGAGGCAGCTGTCCCATCTGACAGTGAGAGCTGAGATGGCCAATGATATCGATGCCCTGCATGCTGAGGTGGCAAGCCTCCGTCTCCTGCTGGAGAAGAAGGAGAGCGAGACCCTCAACAGGGGAGAGATCTACTCTATAGAATGCTCAGCATGTGGCTGCGTCTATATAGGCAGTAGCACAGACAGTCAGCGGAGGTATCAAGAGCATCTCCGAGACTTCACTGTCAAGGACAGCTTCGCTGAGCATATGAGGCTCCATGGAAGCATGGCCATGAAGCTTGCCACAGTTGAGGCTGTGACCTACAGAGATAGAGCTGAACTGCTCGGTCATGAGCAGGAGAAGCTGGATGCCACCATCGCTCTACTTGGCAGAGATAGAGTCATCAACAAGAACAACCCGGTCAGAAAGGGTAGAAGATCCTAGGTAACGAGATATCATAGGGATAGGCTTTGTTTTGTGGTCTGTGGCATGATGAGGCTGGATATATTTGAAGGCAGCTCATGCTGAGATATAGCAGCTGTTATCAACTCAGTTACTCTCATCTCATGGACTTTGCACTCACTCTATCTAACGCTCTGGCTGGTGATATGTGCCTCAGTATCGATGGATATGAGGTAATATGCCGCCAATCAGATGGATATGTGAATGCCACTGCTCTATGCAAGGCTGGGGGTAAGGAGTACAAGCACTGGAAGGAGTGTAAGAAGTCAAAGGACTTCCTCAGTGAGTTGGCCTTACACGTCGAGATCTCGACTGGTGAACTTACGATGTATGAAGACCATGGTAGGAACAACAGAGCCACATGGGTCCATCCTCAAGTGGCCATCGCCATAGCTCAGGATATCTCCCCACGGTTCGCTGTGCGTGTGACCTCCTGGATCCATGAGCTCATGATCTTCGGCTCCCTCCGCTTGGGGAGGGAGCGAGGACATGATGCCGTTATGGCTGAGCAGTTAGCTCAGATGAGATCTCTCCTGGAAGAGAAGGATGGCATCATACAGCAGAGAGATGACAAAATTGATGCCCTCCAATCAGAGATAGCGGCCATGAGAAGGGAGATGCAAGAGGCCATCATCAACAGCAGGCTCCTCCTCTCATCTGTCTCGGAGGAGAGGATGGAGTTGAGAGAGACGAGGGAGTCATTGAAGGAGACGAACGGAGAGTTGAGATCAACGAAGGAGTCATTGGAGGAGACGAACGGAGAGCTGAGATCAACGAGAGAAGCCCTCTCTGCCACAGAGGTAACACTTGCCACTACTACTGAAGCACTCACTACCACCACCAAAGCACTCACTGCCACGGAGGTAACACTTGCCACTACCACTGAGGCACTCGTTACCACAGAGGCAACACTCGCCACTACCAATGAGGCGCTTGCCACTACCAATGAGTCACTCGCCACTACCAATGAGACCCTCTCTGTTATCAATGACTCTCTCGAGCTCACCCAGGAGATCCTCATCGATGTGGCACAGCGAGCCATCCCCATTGGATCCCCAGAGGACAAGAAGGAGCGGTTCATGCTCTTCAAGACAGAGAAGGGATACTACATGGCTGGGGTTCAAGAAAGGACGGTGGAGGATACCGTCTCCAAGAGGAAGCAAGCTCCCATCCTCTCGATAGGGGGCATAGCTAATGCCATCATATTTAAGGGGCTCGTGAGGAAGGAGGCGAGGCGCACGAAGTTGTTCAGTGTGAGAGCCAGTGATATATATGATGTGAAGGTATCAGAGAGAGCTCTATGCGATCTCATCAAGAAGCTCAATGTCCCATACTAGATGGTACATGAAGGAGCCTCTCATCTGTTTTGTGTCTCATGTATCGAGTGTCTCGATCAAATTTGAATGATCCACTGCCTTGATATATAGCAGCGATACACAGACACATAGCAGCGAGACACAGAGACATAGCAGCGATATATGGATACTCTAACCTTCGAGCAATTCCATGATGAGAGCAATCGCAGGGGATACATGTGGTTCTATGACTCGATATCGAGCAATCCCATGGTGCCTCTCCCCTTCTTGATGGATAACATCGGTATCCTCTGGTCTCTGGATGAGATCTCATCCAATCCCCACATCACCCTCGAGGTGATAGACAGGAATGCTCATCTCCCATGGGACTGGTCCGCTCTCTCATCCAACCCGAGCATCCCCTGGGAGTTCATCGAGGCCAACCCTCATCTGCCATGGAGCCACTACAGTGTGATGGTATCACATGATGTCCCATGGGACTATGCCAAGGATCACCTGAGGTTCTCACTGTATTGTGATGGCTATATGAAGCTCGGCTCCATGTCCTTCGTGGACTATGATAAGGCCATTGAGTTGAGTAGGTGGTGGTATCATTGGGACACTGTCTCATGCAATCCCCATGTGGATCCCAATCTCATACTGGAGGATATACTCGATGATATTGAGATGAGATACAGGCACACATATGAGGAGAGAGAAGATGATCCCACCCTCTACCCAGACTGGGAGGTGTCATACTTCTCCATGCATCCCGGCCTTACTATCGATATGATACTCGACTCCCCCATGGTCCCATGGGACTATCGCCGCATATCGATGAACCCGGCATTCGATGTCCAAACGGCGGAGCATAACCCAGAGATCCCATGGTCATTCTCTGCCATGCTCGAGAAGGACGGCATATCAGAGAGGGATATCAAGACCATTGAGAAGGAGAAGGGCATCAGGCTGAGAGATACGGGCAATCTCATGAACGAGAACCTCCTGTATGATGATGCTCTCGATATGCTGTCGAGAAGTGGATCTATCGATCACGCGATGATGGACATGTGCGGAACAGAGTTTCGAAGGCAGAGAAGACTAACCAATGGGATGAGACATGCCACGGGCATGATAGAAGACTGGTATCTCACGGTATCTCGCTATGATATTCGATACCCTCGCGCTATGAGATGGGCTCGAAGAGAGCTCGAGGGGCTCTTCTAGAGAGAGTCTCTCATCTGTTTTGTATCTCATGTATCGAGGCACTCATCTACTTGTAGAGAGATCTCTCTGGCAGATATATATAGCTGCCTGCTGTTCCCTTCACAACAGTGGGGGTGCCAGAGAAGAGATATATCGAGGCGCTCCATCCCTCCGGATCATCGGATGCAGGGTCAATCACGAAGTGGGTTATGATTGGGTGGATTTCAACCAGCTGAGCGAGGAATTCAAGCATGTTAGCCAAGTCTGAGCTCTTCTTGAACCTTATCACATGGAGGATCTGAGCTGAGGAGTCCCCATCCCTCAGGCGATCGTCTTGATATCCGGGAGCTGTCTTTATCACACTGGAGAAGGAGGTGTCTCCAATACAGACTGGGCAAGTGGGGCATGGCTTCTGTACGCACTCAGGACAGGCAGCACAAGCAGGACAGGCGGCACAAGCAGGGCAGGAATCAGCCGAGCGGAGGCCCTTCCGATATCCCGCAGCCAGAGCTATCGATACAGAGACCACAAGAACGATCGCCGCGGAGATGATGGCAGCAGGAGTCATAGATATATAGGAGAGATCTAAGCTCAGCCTGGTAATGATATTTTTTTGATCACACATGTAGCATGCAACAGAGGCACAAAACAATGGCTCGTGTCTCATCTATGAGAGCAGAAGTGAGAGGCCCTCATGTGCTCTCTTCTTTGCTCGAGGGAAGCTGATATCATAGATGGTGACACGCCGATACCATCGCTGGATGGCAGCGGCTGCCCCATTCCTCTTCCTTGCTATCCCTTCTGATATGCTCCAATTCGATCTCCTTAGCATTCTCTCGAAACTTTCACCCGCATTGCTCATCATATCGAGGTTATCGATGATGAAATCCCAGGTGAGGTTGGTGTTCCGGCTCAGCCCCTTAATAGATAGAGGCTCGACAGTATCGATCATATCGAGTGTGACCTCGGGGTGGGACCAGAAGGCAGCTGCCGCTTCGGGGTCATCCCGATACCTTTCAAACAAAGAGATGAGCGCTTCCTTCTCCATATCCAAGCAGAGAAGGGGATACCACCCCCAATCTATCCGCTTCTCCTTCTCTATCATCTTCTTGGTGAGGCATGGATGCCTGCATAGCTCTTTGATATCCCATATATCCTCTCTAAATCCATCTACGATGCTATCTATGATGAAGTCAACCCGGATAGAGGCGCTGCGGCTGAAGAACCCGGGTTCTATATCAAGCACTGCCTCCGGGTCGAAATCATCCCATCTCAGCATATCATATGTGACCCTCGACGGAGAAGGAACGGAGTATGGCAAGCGGAGCTTCTCAGCGAGGAGGTCCTCCATCCAGATATCATAATCTCTCCTTTCTGCTATTAAGCTAATATCCCACTTCACCTTCGGGTGAGATAGTACATACCCGAGAGGCATCGTCTCGTTATTCGAGGCAAACTCCGGAGCATCGGATATCGATATGAGCCTCTCCAGCTGAGGCCATGAGATGGTCTCATTATAAGAGAGAACCGCCTCTAGATCGAGGGCTCCGGTGATATCGAGATGCTCTTCTATCCAGCTCCATTGGAGATTGGGATTGGTGCTTGCTCCCATCCCTGTCCACCATCCCCTCTCAATGCCTTTGATCAGGAAGGAATGGGAGATATGAGAAGAGGACGCTACCATCGGAGGGATCTTGATACCTCTCGATGAGATCTCATCGAGAAGCTCCTCAAATGATTGGATGAATGGCATGATGCTGCTATATATAGAGAGATGGAGCTTTCAAATCCCAGCCTAAGGCTGGGATGCGCTCGACCGAAGGTCGATCAAATCTCCCGTGTCGGGACACAAAATAGACTATCCACTCCTGCTCTCACTCCTCTCAGGGGAGCATGGCAGCAGCGGCTGCTTCAGCCCTATCCCTTGCCATCCCTTCTGATATACTCCAATCTGAGCGTGTCATCATGCTCTCGAAGTTCTCATCTGAATTGCTCATCATGGCCAGGTTATCGATGATGAAATTCCAAGTGAGGTTGGGGTTCTGGCTCAGCCCATCGATAGACAGGGGCTCGATGGTTCCCACCATATCCAATGTGACAGCGGGATGAGACCAGAAGGCAGTGACAGCATCAGGTTGATCTCTATGCTTCTCGAACAAGGAGATGACTGCCTCCCTCTCCATCGACTTGCAGAGAAGGGGATACCATCCCCAGTTGATGCGTGTCTCCTTCTCTATCATCTCCATGGTGAGATGGGGATGCTGGCATAGCCCCTCGAGATCCCACCTGTCTGGATGCCTGCCGATCGCGAGATCTTCTATGATCAGTTCCACCGGTATGGTTGGACTGCGGCTGAGGTATAGCCTATGAGGCGAGGGGAGGCAATCGCTATCAAACTCCTCATCCACATACATCTCATATGTACAGGAGTCTAACTTGAAGACGGATCCGACATCCCTGAAATCAACCGGCACGTGGTCGGATGGCATCACCTCTCCTCTGGCAGCTGCGAGCTCTGAGTATCCAGCCGCCACCAAGATCAGGTTGAATTGAGACCACGAGATGGTCTTGTTGAAGAAGAGAACCGCCAGCAGATCAATGGCATCATCGATATCGAGATGCTCCTCTATCCAGCTCCATTCCAAATTGGGATTGTGGCTTGCACCTATTCCTGTCCACCATCCCCTCTCAATACCCTTGAGCAGGAGAGAATGGGAGACATGAGAAGAGGATGCCACAGCCGGAGGGATCTTGATACCTCTCGATGCAATGGCATCGAGGAGCTCTTCGAAGGACTGAATGGATGACATGATGCTACTATATATAGAGAGATGGAGCGATCAAATATTCATCGAAGAGCGAGGAGTGCTCGACCGAAGATGAGAGGTGCTCCATGGGATATCATGGGATAAATTTGAATGAGGCTCATGCCTGATATATAGCCCCCTAATCAAGCCACCAGTCATTGATATGTCATCCTTCGCTATTGCTCTCTCATCTGCTCTATCTGGAGATATGAGGCTCCAACTGGAAGGGTTCGATGTCATCTGTCGCAAGTCTGATGGATTTGTCAATGTGACAGCCATATGCAATGCCCATAACTCCACAGCCACCAGAGGTAAGAAGGACTACTATGAATGGATACGCAGCAAGGACACGAGGGACTTCGTGATTGAGCTATTCTGCGATCTCCAGAACATAAACAGAGAGGAGCTCAGGCTACGGGTTATACGAGATATGAGCGTCCCGGGAATTCCCGGGACGGAAGGTGATGCTGCGATGATGAAGATACAGCACACGCGCATGTTCGATATGGCCAAGGACACCCTCATCAAGTCTGTGCAAGGAGGTATACCATCCCGGCAGGGAACGTGGGCACACCCTCAGCTTGCAATAGCAGTTGCCCAATGGGTCTCTCCCAAGTTCGCTGTCAGAGTCTCCAAGTGGATACATGAGCTACTGGTAACAGGCAGCGTTAGGTTGGGTATGGAAAGGAGCACCGATGCCATCATGGCTGAGCAGTTACGACAGCTCAGAGAGGAGAACGATACCCTCATACTGAAGAACTCCTCACTCGAGGACAAGATCCAGGAGCTCATGGCCAAGATGGACTCCCTCCAGTTGGAGACGAGAGCTCAGACAGCAATTATTGGATCGATGCATGGGGAGCTTACCAATGCTAATGGCCGACTATGTCAAGTACAGGAGGAGCTCCATGATACCCATTCTCTTGTGGCGGATCTATCAGAGAGAGCAGTCCCCATCATAGAAGATCTAACCAAATTGGAGGTGTTCATGCTGTTCCGGGTATGGGAGACCATCAATGGCCATCTCCTTACTCGATACCACATGAAGGGAGTTCAACGGAAGGGAGTATCTGCCGCCAAGTCAGCTGTCAAGAAGAGATATGGAGCTGGATGCTATCTCCTTCTCCATACATGGTATGATACCCCCAGCGCGAGGAAGCTGAAGCAGAAGATCAGAGAGATGATGGGAGACAAGCTCGAGATGAGCAATAATGACATCGTCCCTCTCGTCCGCATCACCGATGAAGATATGATCTCCTGCATCGAGGAGATATATAGGCAGCGCATCGAGGCATGAGCCACGGCATGAGATGAGATATCCAAAAATTTTGTGTCTCATCTCTCCCCCATCGATGAGGGACATCTTCTCTCTGTGTTGGATGAGAGAAGGAGGGTCTTGTATCCATCGCCGGATATGATGAACCACTGCCTGGTTGTGGCATTCCTGGGGTGTGCCAAATTTGGCACACTCGATATAAGGTACTCCTGGACCAGTGGATGGGTTCTTTCGACTTCTCGCCACATCTCCCCCTCAGGAAGTGATCGAAGCTTACGTGTCACGAAGTGGCTGTATGCATATCTGGTGGTCTCATTGCTAAATTGACTTGTCACCATCTCCTCTGTGAGAAGTATCCAACTTCTATTGAATGCCATATCCCAGAAGAGAGCAAGCATGCCAATTTCATCATGAGTGAAGCCTGCAACCGATGCCAGCTGCTCCGCTGTGATGTCCTGATCCCCATAGGTGACAGATGCTCTTGCGGCAAGCTCGTTAATGTCCATGGAAGTGGGGCAGTATATTACCCACAGTAAGATGTTCAATTTGAGGCATCACACAGGAGATAGACACATCCGCCTGTCGAGGGAAGTACAAAATAAGACATGAGACATGAGACAGCATCTCATCCATACCTGGCAACGAATGCCCTAGCAAACGCCTTCTCCTCTCTCCTCATGACTGCTACCAATGGCTCAAGACTGCAGTCACTGAATGCAAAGGCATCGAGCGCCATCTCCTCGTCCACTGGATAATCTGCTTCAAGTATGGCAGCAACTATCTCAGGATGAGGCCATATGGCCATGAGACTGAAGAGATCATACCAGAGATCGAGAGATGAGATCTCCTTCATGAGCTTCTTGAGCAATGGACCATTGGCTGCATACATCACATCTCTCAACTCTGTGTCGTCCATTTCGCGCGATACATGCTCCACGTAGAGATCCATGAAGCGCTCGTTTCTCGCCCTCGGCAGGGTATCTCGCAGCAGGGTCTCCTTCAGGCGAGAGGATCGGCTATCCAATATCTCTGCCATCGTGTCGAGGTGCTCTCTCTTCACGATGATATCGCACATCTTATGTATCGTCTCATCCCTCACCGATGAATGCATGTCTATGAGGTAGTCGAGGTAGTTACAGTTCCCCCTTCCGGCAGCGGCAGCATAGAGCATGCGGTCCGTGATATCATTATCGTACAGTGGACAGCCATAGAAGGCCTTATTGCAGATAAACCGCTCATCGTATGGTAGACCGTGAATGATGGCCCATCCAGAGAGGTATTGATTTGCCACGAGACCCCTCGACGCCATACGTTGAAGCTCCCATGGGGTCGGCTCATCAAGGGATCGGACCATATCCTCCATGTATGGGGGTAGGTAAGAGAGTGTCAGGCCGATAAGATCGCGGGGTAGTATTGAGTCCATGATGATGATGGCTCCTTATGATGAGGAATCACTCTCTTCAAAAATGGCATCCAGCCAGGGGGGGGATTGGGTCCCTATCGCCTGCTTCTGCTGCTCCTTCTCCTCGTGCCACTCCTCTTCTTCTTTCCACTGCTTCTCCTCTTGCTGGATGCCTTGCCTCCCGACTCCTTCTCCAGCATGAACTTCCTCACTACGTTGAGCATGGTCAGCTGGAAGAGGTGGTAATTCTCCATATTTGGATGGTCCCTCTCTCTGCTGGCTCTTATGTAGTTCTCTACCTCATCGATGCTCATCAAGATATCTCCCTCCCATGCATCCCCCTCATCTGATGTGGGCTTGACAAACGAGCTTACGACTCCCACCATGAAGTGGATGTCCTCTCCTTGATAGATGGCATATCTCTTCCTCCTCTTCTCATTGGCTGCCCATTCTGGGTTCCAGACCCATTTCATATGCCCCATGTAGTGAAGGGACGACAGCTTGGCTCCCACCTCTTCCATCACCTCCCTGCTTGCTGCCTCTGTGGGAGTCTCTCCATCATCCACTCCCCCTCCAGGGAATGCCAGGTACTTACCATCCATCACCTTAGCGATCAACTTCCCCTTGTAGATGAGGAAGCAGTCCGATGTCTCCCTGTATGGGAGCAAGCTTCTGTCCATACGCGATCCCTATATATGGGTAGCTGCCCCATCTGAATCAAATATTAACCACCGCCTCATGGGCCACATCGAGAGGGCTCGATGATCCATGTATTGCTGAGGCTGCGGCCGCCAATGGCTATGTCAACGTGCCGGAGTGGCTGACGGAGCGCGGGGTATCCCTCATCCACAGGAATGTGTATGCTGCCGCTGCTGAATGTGAGCACATCGAAGTGTTTGAGTGGATGTTGAGCCATGGCTTCCCTCCTCCTGATGCTGGCCTCATGGATAGGATCACAAGGGATGAGAGACTCGAGCTCGTTGAGTGGTTGACCAATCATCTCCCTCACTAAGCTTATCTCTCTGTTATTTTGTCTCTCAATGTCTCACTGTCTGGTCTCATATGGTAGTCTCTTCATGTTGTCTCATATGACTGTCTCACATGACTGTCTCTCCATGTGGTCTCTCGCGTTGTCTCTCCATGTGGTCTCTCCACGATGAGACTGCCACATGAGACTGCCACATGAGACTCCCATATGAGACCGTGTGATGAGACAGTGAGATGAGACATCGCGAGAGACACCCACTGAGACAGCGAGATGAGACACCCACTGAGACAGCATGATGGGACACAAAATAAGATGGCGATGCCCATCAATGCCGTATGTTTCTCCTATTCCTTATATGCTCTCTGGTGATCTCCACCCATACTCTTACCCTCTCCTTGTGATGTCCTGAGTTGAGCATGATCTCATGCATGGTCTCTCTGCTGTCATCATGCTCTCTCTTATACTCCTCATCATCACGATCAAGACGACGGAGGAGATCATCGATGTTCGGGGTGGTCTCGAGCAGGTATGTGATGATCTTCTTGGGAGCATATATATGCAGGGAATTGATACATGGAGGGAGCCATAGTAGCATGCAATCTGATGCCCCATCCACACATCGCCTGTACCATTCCCTTATGAGCCATGAGGATGAGCATCTGGAAGCTCCATCTACCCACTGACTGGACCATTTCTCTATGATCCATCTAGTAAGCTCCACATTATCATGCCTCAGCATAGGCCACACACAGCCAAAGAAGGGGATATATGGCAGCGATGCGGCAAATCCTCCATCATCATACATATATATGAGATCGGCGATGAGGCTCTCATTCTCATTCGTTCCTGCAAGCAGATGAGAGGAGAGATGATGATGGCGCCTCTTGATTGCCTCCTCGATGTCTTCGAGAGTGAAGCCCCCCACCCGCTGAACGATGGAGAGATTACCCCCTATCACTGCCTCTCGCCTATACATGATGAGCCTATATATGAGGAGATGCGAGATCAAAAAATAAGCCCATCTCGATGACTACATCCTTCTGAGAAGGGCATCAGAGAAGCCTCCCTGTGATGGGGCGATCATCTCGGAGGGGAGAGCGTTGCCTCCGATGCCCATGAAGCTCTCGGCCAGATCATCGAAGCTATCTCTATATAGAATGCTCATCCCTCTGTCGATGAAGCCTATCAATTCCCTGCTGGGATGGGCGGCGAGGAGCTCTCCGAGCAGGAGCCATATATCCCAATCAAATTCATCGGGACATGCCTCAATCATCTCTTCGAGAAGGATGAGGTTGCCTCTCTCAACAGCTAAGGTGACCGTCTCCTGGATGGGGCAGAACATATCCCTCACAAAGCAGGGCAGACAGAAGCGGATCATCTCCCTGTCTCTTGATTGAAGAATGATATCCTGGAATGAGACAACAAGCGTTCGATACATCCGAATCGAGCACCTCCCCCCAATGAAGCAGCATGCATGATTGATCATGGAGATTGCATCACTATGCTCGATGTAATCCCTCCATCTCCTGCTGAGGATGAGAGCAACCCGAGGGATCGCTCTCTCCGATATGGACAGGTCCACGGGACCGATGCCTGTCCCTCCCTCCATCAGGACGGAGAGACCTCTCGATGCGGCCGCATATATAACCCTCTCTGTCCATGGGATATCTTGGGGGAGGGGATCGCATCCATGATAGACCATATTAGCGAGCAATCGATCATCTCGAGCTAATCCCTTATCCATAGCCCATCGAAGGAGCCTCTCATCTTCGACGAGCCCTTTCGATGCCATGCGTTGGAGCTCCCATGGCTGCGGCTCATCGAAGGATTGAACCATCTCCTCCATGTATGGGGGCAGGTAAGAGAGAGATAGATTGATGAGGTCTCGAGGTAAGATCGATTCCATGATGATGAGTCTATATATGAGGAGATGCGAGTTCAAAAAATGAGCTCTCTCTGATCCCTACATACGCTGTTCCCTCATGCAGATGAGGTATGCCTCGGCGAGATACCCCTCCAGGAAATGAGAGAAGACATCATCGACCTCTCCTATCCCCTCCTTCGGGATGATATGGAGGAAGCGATCCATATCCCTCTTGCTCATGTGATCGATGTTCTCACAGAGGAGAGAGATGCTCTCCGAGACAGATATACAGATGAAGGAGCATATCGCCATGAACAACTCATCACTCGCTCTCTTCATGAGCTCGAAGAGCTCATCCTCGGGAGCTGTGCCATATATCTCGGGATCATATGTGATAGCCCCGATGAATGCGAGCTGATCAGATAGGGATAGAAAGCCTCCGACATGCTGAGATAGCAGAGCATGGCAGGGGAGAGAGGAGCCCATTCCGGTCTTGGGAGGTTCCTTGCGCCGGAGAGGTGGAAGGGATGAGACAGCGCTCCATCTCTTCCCTTCTGCCTCACCCTCTCTGATGGCTTCAATCGTCAGCTCGGCCAACCTCTTCCTGTGAGGTTCTCCCATACAGGAGAGAACGTATTTGAGAATGCCGGCGGCCCCGCCCTCCCAATCATTGGGCTCGGTCGTGCTGATGTTCTCGGCGATCAGATCCGGGAACCATCCATTGGGTGCTATCTTCTTCTCGAAATAGCCGGTCTGATCCGAGAAGATGAGATATCCCACATGCCGCGCTGTATATGTGGGCTGTAGTAGGTCATAGATGGCATGGCGGATGCTCAGCTCGATGTTATCCATGAAGACCATGGCAAAGAATACATCCTCAACCTCGATGCAATCCAGCTCCTCATCCTCTATCATCCTCACAGCCTCGGGTAGATCTCCCCTCACGAGGAGATCCAATACCTCATCGACCAAGTCCATATATCTCTGCTATATGAGAGGACACACTGCTTCAAATATTTGGATCGATGCCTCATCATTACCTATCTAAGCGGGTGTGGCTACCTGTCGATCCATTCAACTTCGTATCTACTGTAGGGTATCCCCATCCAGTGGGTCCTCTATCATGGTCTTCTCAATCCTGCTCCTCACCTCTCCCCTTGTGCTTCTGCTTCTGAGCGCAGCCTTTACCACTGACTTCATTGGAAATCCGATACATGAGTGATGGAAGCTCTCATCCAGCTCATGGAGGTTGTGCTTCCCTCCATCGCGCAGAGCTGGACAGTATGGAGATAGCCCCAGACTCTCTACGCAGTCTCTGCGGGGTATGAGTCTCTCGCCTCCATCTCCCACCACGATCTTACACCCCTCATCGATGAGGATCTGGCTCATCTTCTCCATCTCCTCTCTCCTGTAGCCCTCAACGGCATCCCTCTTGCATTGCTCTATCATCTCCTCACTCATCGCGATGGCAAGTGGTTGATTGAAGAGGATCTCACTCTCCGATCTGACACCACCAAGCAGTGAGGTGAAGGCTTCGATGGTCTCACTGAGTGCGTCCTCTACATTCATCATCAGCGGCTCATCCTTCTTCCTCTCGTCCATGAAGGCATAGAGATCATCGATCATCTCCTCTCCTGTGTAGATGTAGGGGATGATGTAGCTGTTGGTCAGCTCGCACTCGTGGTTCACGATATAGCAGGAGCGTTTCATAGCATAGATGATGTACTTGAGATAGGGCTTGAAGTACTCATCCTCAAGATGGATGGGTTGGAGGAGCTTGTGGCATAGCTTCTCTGCACTGTCAGCATCATAGCAATCAAACTCACACATCTTCCTCAGCTCGCAGTCGATCTTGTAGTTGGTCCTGATCTCCTTCTTGACTTGGTTGAGGCGTGTATTACCTGGCAGCTTGCTGATGCCAACCTTGACGAACGGGGCTTTGCCATCGATCCTCTTGTATGCCGCATACAAGTACAGCTTGGTGTTTGAGGGAGTGATTAGAGGCAGTGGCCTCTTCTCGGCATCGACCTCATACTTCTTGATAACGGAGGAGAGCATCTGTAGTTCTTCAGCTGCCTTTGCTAGTTTGACCTCATACTCTGCTCTCATCCTCTCTTCTGTCTCCTCTCGAACCCTTCTCGCTGTCTCCTCTGTGGTCTCTCTCAGTACTCGCTCTCTCACTCGATCAACTGCGCTGGACATGAGAGTGAACCATCGCTGTATGTACTTCTGAAGAACTTCGATGCCCTCCTTCTTACTCCTACTGACCAGTTGGATGAGGCCCTCCTTTGTAAGGAGCTGTGATTGGGGATGTATATCAAGCTTGAGGAGGTCCCCTTCTAGTGGACCTTCAACTTCGCTCCTGTATATCCAATGGAAGCCCTTCTCATAGTAACATCTCTGGTTGGTACCATCGCGTGATTGGAGAGCTCCATTAGCATCAATGCCTATTCCCTTGAGATCAGCCGCCACGAAGTACTGGGTCCCATGGATATCAAACAGTGTTCTTACATTAGCTCGCTTGGCTGCAAGTTCAAATACCAATGTTGGACTACTCGATGACCATGAGCCTTCCCCAAGAAAGGAGCGAACATCGGCAGGGAAATCCTCAATCGATATCTTCGATATGAGCTCCATCATGCTAGTATATGGGGATGGAGCTCGGTATCAAATGGATGGAGTGGATCATCTCCTCGCTCTCACCCTTTTTTGATGCCCATCATCTCTCCATGTATATGAGGCACTAAGCAGTAGAATGAAGCATCTACCAGTAGAAGTAGTAGCACTAGTAAGGGAGTATCTCTCCCCCACGTGTAACTCCATGCTGTCACTGACATGTAAGTCCCTCTTCGATGAGGAGAGGCAGTGTGTTATAGAGGGGGAGGGATGTGGTTGCCTCTGTTTCTCTGATACAGTACGTATATCGAGGAATACCCAAGAAGCCAATAACACTTGCACTGGTAGAAAGGGATGATCTTCCCATGTGGCGATGGTTAGGAGAGAACGGAACCTCGTGGAATGGGTGGGCATGTGGGTATGCTGCAGGCAACGGAAGTCTCGATGTGCTCCGGTGGCTGTGGGAGCGCGGATCCCCATGCGATGGACTGACAGGTAGATATGCCGCGAGGGCAGGCCACATACATGTGCTTCAATGGCTGAAGGAGAATGGAATTCAATTGGATGAATGGACATGTGCATCCGCAGCAGAGGGAGGACATATACATGTGCTCCGATGGCTGAGAGAGAACGAGGCTCCATGGGATGGGTATGAATGTAGGTATGCCGCAAGGGCAGGACACATACATATGCTCCAGTGGTTGAGAGAGAATGGAGCTCCATGGAATGAAAGGGATGTCTGTAGATATGCAGCGAAGGGAGGTCACATACATGTGCTCCAATGGTCAAGAGAGAATGGAGCCCCATGGTATGAGCTAACATGTGCATCTGCTGCGAGGAAGGGTCAGTTGCATGTGATCCAATGGATGAGAGAGAATGGAGCCCCCTGGGATGAGGATGTGTGTATATCCGCAGCAAGGGGAGGACACATGCATGTGCTCCGATGGCTGATAGAAAACGGGGCTCCATGGGATAGGAACAGGTGCCTCCGCCTTGCAATTGGAGGAGGATATTATCGCCGTGTGGTTGCTTGTTTGAGGGAGCAGTAGCAGATGAGAGGAGCTCTCATCCTTTTTTGATGCCCATCATCTCTTCATGTATATGAGACACTGAGCAGTAGAATGAAGCAGTTGCCAGTAGAGGTAGTAGCACTAGTAAGGGAGTATCTAACCCCCACTTACAACTCCATGCTATCCCTCAGCTGTAAGGAGTTCTTCGATGAGGAGAGGGACTGCAAGGTAGAGGTAGCAGATGTGACTGCCTCTATCTCACTGCTGATGTATGTGTGCCGAGAGATACCGAAGAAGCCATCGACATTTGCTTGTGCAGCAGGCAATGGAAGCATTGATGTGCTCCGGTGGTTGAGAGAGAACGGAGCTCCATGGGATGAGCTAACATGTGTATATGCAGCGGAGAGAGGCCACATACATGTGCTCCGATGGTTGAAGGAGAATGGAGCTCCATGGGATGAATGGACATGGGCATTTGCTGCGGGTAATGGGAACCTCGATATGCTCATATGGTTGAGAGAGATTGGATCGCTGCGCGATCCCGCGCCGAAGGCGTATGGAGCCCCATTGGATCGTATGGCATGTAAGCGCGCAGCAAAGAGAGGCCACTTGCATGTGCTCCAATGACTGAAGGAGAACGGGGCTCCAATGGCTGAAGGAGAGCGGGGCCTCATGGAATTATGTATCATGTACACTTGCAGCAGAGAGAGGCCACTTACATGTGCTCCAATGGTTGAGAGAGAACGGAGCCTCATGGGATGGGTATGAATGTACATTGGCAGCGAGAGAAGGCCACTTACATGTGCTCCAATGGATTGCGCAGCAATCCCACGCCGAAGGCGGATGGCTGAGAGAGAATGGAGCTCCATGGGATAGAAGTATGTGCCTCCGCAGTGCGAGGCATATGGGGCATGAGCATGTGGCTGAATGGATAGACAGCCAGTAGGAGCCGGTGCCTCCCATCCTTTTTTGATCTCCCCACATGAAGAGCTCATCTCTCCATGTATATGAGGCATCAGTCACAGCATGAGGCAGTTACCAGTAGAGGTAGTAGCACTAGTTAGAGAGTATCTCACTCCCACATTCAATTCCATGCTGTCTCTGACATGCAAGTCCCTCTTCGATGAGAAGAGAACATGCAGGGTACATGCGGCAGATGTGGCCACGTCTGTCTCTCTAATACAGTATGTGGTATCGTGGGATTCCCAACAAGCCAAAGCTATTCACATATGCCGCGAGAGGTGGCAGCCTTGAGGTGCTCCAATGGGTTGTATCACACTGTGGTGGGAGCAAATGGCTGAGGATGAACGGCTACTCAAGCAAGTTGGCATATGCATGGGCAGCAAGTAGAGGCCACCTGCATGTGATTGGGTGGCTGAGAGAGAACGGAGCTGGATGGGATAACCTATTGGGAGCAAATGCCGCAGAGAATGGCCACCTCCATGTGATTCGATGGCTTGCTTCGCAATCCATCAGCCCTGGCGGATGGCTGAGAGAGAACGGAGCTCCATTGGATGAGTGGATGTGTGAGTGCGCAGCAAGGGGAGGCCACTTGCATGTGCTCCGATGGTTGAGAGAGAACGGAGTTGGATGGGATAGGGATATGTGTCTCAGAATGGCAAGGAGGAGAGCACATGTTCATGTGGTTGCTTGGATAGAGGAGCAGATGAGAGCTCCTCTCATTCCTCCCTGATCTCCCTACATGAGGGGCTCATATACTCGGTCGAAATTTGAAGCCTCATCTCTCCATGTATATGAAGCATCAGCTACATGAGGCAGCTACCAGTAGAAGTAGTAGCACTAGTAAGGGAGTATCTAACTCCCACGTATAACTCCATGCTGTCTCTGACGTGTAAGGAGCTCTTCGATGAGAAGAGAGAGTGCAAGGTAGAAGGGGCAGATGTTACTGTCTCTATCTCACTGATACAGTATGTGTACCGAGGCATACCCAAGAAGCCATCGACATTTACACATGCAGCAGGTAATGGGAACATCGATGTGCTCCAATGGCTGAGAGAGAGTGGAGCCCCGTGGAACGAGGGAGTGTGGGGATATGCAGCAGGTAACGGAAGCATACATGTGCTCCAATGGCTGAAAGAGAATGGAGCTCCATGGAGTGAGTGGACATGTGCACACGCAGCAAGAGGAGGCCACATACATGTGCTCCAATGGTTGAGAGAGAATGAGGCCCCATGGGATATGTGGACATGTGCATACGCAGCAAAGGGAGGCCACATACATGTGCTCCAATGGCTGAGAGAGAATGGAGCTCCATGGGATGAGTGGACATGTGCATACGCAGCGAAGGCAGGCCACTTGCATGTGCTTCGATGGTTGAGAGAGAACGGGGCTCCATGGGATGAATGGGCATGTACACACGCTGCGGAGCATGGCCACTTGCATGTGATCCAATGGCTGAGAGAGAACGG